>JADHEF010000063.1_pt1 | contig 126731 bp, 112 predicted proteins | sample 8952391 | NCBI WGS metagenome assembly JADHEF01 (sample SAMN16124439, study PRJNA663245) | bioreactor sludge metagenome | isolation source: sludge (nitrite) | place: India:Bengaluru | collected 2019-02-28 | reverse complement strand
AAACGCGGCATTGACCGCGTTTTTTTATACCCCCACACAAGTAAACGACAAGCCAAGCAAGGAGCCAGAATGAAAGCCTACCAGCGTCAATTTATCGAGTTCGCCCTGGAGAAACAGGTTCTCAAATTCGGTGAGTTCACCCTGAAATCCGGCCGCAAGAGCCCCTACTTCTTCAACGCCGGTCTGTTCAACAGCGGCCGCGATCTGGCCCGTCTCGGCCGCTTCTATGCCGCCGCCCTGATGGATGCCGGCATCGAGTTCGACGTGCTGTTTGGCCCGGCCTACAAGGGGATCCCCATTGCCTCCGCCACCGCCGTGCAGCTGGTGGAGCAGCACGACGTGGACGTGCCCTGGTGCTTCAACCGCAAGGAGGCCAAGGATCACGGCGAGGGCGGCAATCTGGTGGGCAGCCCGCTCAAGGGGCGCATCATGCTGGTGGACGATGTCATCACTGCCGGCACCGCCATCCGCGAATCCATGGATCTGATCCAGGCCAACGGCGCCTCCCTGGCTGGCGTGCTGATCGCGCTGGACCGTCAGGAGAAGGGCAAGGGCGAGCTCTCCGCCATTCAGGAAGTGGAGCGTGACTACGGCGCTCACATCATCGCCATCATCCAGATGAGCGACTTGATCCAGTATCTGGAAGAGAAGCAGGCCGAACAGCCGGAGCTGGCGGCGCAACTGGCCGCCATGAAGGCGTACCGCGCCCAGTACGGTATCTGAGTCGCCGCGTATACCGCGCAATAGTTGAAGGCGGCGCCCGTTTGTTCTCTGGCAGCAAACGGGCGCCGTTTTTTCATCTGCAAAAAGTGGATCATGTGGCTTGAGCTTACCCTTACAGTAAAGGTTAGGGTTTGCCAGTCGGCGTTTTGTGGTGCCGACGGGTTCCGGGGAGGAACAACATGAGCACTCATCTTCAATCACCCATTCATCTGCAGTTGCCGCTGAGCGGCATGAGCTGCGCCAACTGCGCCGGCCGCATCACGACCGCCCTCAACAAGCTCGACGGGGTATCGGCCACCGTCAACTTCGCGCTGGAGCAGGCGGCCATCGAGTTGACCAGCCCCGACCGTCTGCCGGCGGTACTGGAGAGCATCAAGGCGCAGGGTTATGACTACGGCAGTGAGACCATCCTGTTTCAAATAACCGGCATGACCTGTGCCGGTTGCTCGGCCCGTCTGAACAAGATGCTGGCGGCGCTGCCCGGCGTCATCTCCGCCGACGTCAACTTCTCCATCGAGCAGGCTCGTATCGTGCTGGTACCCGGGATGCAGACGCCCGCTGGCCTGCGCGAGCAGATCGAGGCCCTCGGCTTTGGCGCCCAACTGGCGCAGGGCTCGGCCAGTGGCCGTCGCCAGCAGTTGCTGGAGCGGGAAGCGCAGGAGGCCGCCACTGCCCATCAGGCGCAAACCCGGGTCATCGTCTCGGCCCTGCTGACCCTACCGCTGCTGGCGGGGATGCTGGCCATGGCTGGTCTGCTGCCCTGGCATCTGCCCGCCTGGCTGGAGCTGGTGCTCGCCACCCCGGTGCAGTTCTGGATCGGGGCCCGCTTCTATCGCGGCGCCTGGCTCGCCATCAAGAACCGCTCCGCCAATATGGATGTGCTGGTGGCCACCGGTACCAGTGCCGCCTACTTCTACAGCCTCTATTTGCTGCTGACGTTGGGGATGGCCGCCAGCGGCAAGCTCTATTTCGAGGCGAGCGCCATCATCATTACCCTGATTTCGTTGGGAAAACTGCTGGAGGCTCGGGCCAGACGCAGTACCCAGTCCGCCATTCGCGAGTTGATGGCGCTGCGGCCGGAAACCGCCACCGTCTGGCGCGGCGAGCGCTGGCAGAGCGTCGCCATCGACGAGGTGCTGCGCGGCGACAGGCTGCTGGTGCTGGTGGGGGAACGGGTACCGGTGGATGGCAGAATCGTGAGCGGTGAGAGTGAGCTGGACGAGTCGATCCTCACCGGCGAGAGCCTGCCGGTGCCGCGCGGTGAGGGCGACAAGGTGCTGGGCGGTGCCATCAACCGCTCCGGCGTGCTGGAGATCGAAGCCACTACGGTGGGGGAGGACTCCAGCCTCAGCAAGATCATCGCACTGGTGGAGAATGCCCAGATGGGCAAGGCGCCGTTGCAGCAGCTGGTGGACAAGGTCTCCGCCGTGTTCGTGCCGGTGGTGATGGCCATCGCCCTGTTCACCCTGCTGGTGTGGTACGCCATCACCAGCGACTTCGGTCAGGCGCTGCTGGCGGCGGTAGCCGTGCTGGTCATCGCCTGTCCCTGTGCGCTGGGGCTGGCGACGCCGGCGGCCATCGTCACCGGTACCGGGGTGGCGGCGCGCCACGGCATTCTGATAAAAGATGTCGATACCCTGCAGAAGGCCCACGCCATCAAGGCGCTCATCTTCGACAAGACAGGTACGCTCACTCAGGGCAGGCCCGTGCTGGCGAGCTGGAGCGGCAACGATGAGCAACAGCGCCTCGCTGCCGCTCTGCAGCAGGCGAGCGAACACCCGCTGGCGCTGGCTATGCGCGAGGCGGTCGGCAAAGAGGCGATGCTGCCCCAGCCCGACGCGGTCGAGGTGCGGGTCGGTGCCGGTATAGTGGGTCAGGTGGCGGGCCACAGGGTCGCCATCGGCAATGGCTCTTTGCTGGCCCAGCTCGGTATTGAGGTGCCCGCGCAGGATAAACAGCCTGCCGACGGCGCGACCCGGGTCTGGGTGGCCATCGACGGCGTGGTGGCTGGCATCGCCGCGCTGGCCGATACCCTGCGCCCCGAGAGTCCGGATGCCATCGCCACCCTGCGCCAGCGCGGCATCGCCAGCTGGCTGGTGAGCGGTGATGCGCCGGCGCCGGTGGCCCATATCGCCGCCAAGCTGGGGCTGGACGGGGCTTTCGACTCCGTGCTGCCGGTCGGCAAGGTGGAAAAAGTCGAAGCGCTGCGGGCGCAAACCAGCGGGCTGGTCGCCATGGTGGGGGACGGGGTGAACGACGCCCCGGCGCTGGCGGCGGCGGATGTGGGGATCGCCATGGGCTCCGGCTCCGACGTGGCGATGGAGACCGCCTCCATCACCCTGATGCGATCTGACCCGCGGCTGGTGGCCGATGCCATCGACATCTCGGCGGCCACCTGGCGCACCATCCAGCAGAACCTGTTCTGGGCCTTCGTGTTCAACATCATCGGCATTCCGCTGGCGGCACTGGGTTACCTCAGCCCCGAGCTGGCGGGGGCGGCCATGGCCCTGAGCAGCATCACCGTCTTGAGCAATTCCCTGTTATTGAAGCGCTGGCAGCCCCGGGCGGGCAGCCTGCGTGCATCTGAATCCCAAAGGAGTCATTCATGAACATCAGCAAGGTCGCCAAGGCCACCGGCCTGACCGCCAAGACCATCCGCTACTACGAGAGCATCGGCCTCATCTCGTCGCCAGTGCGCAGCGACAACGGGTATCGCAGTTATACGGATGCCTCCCTGCGGGAGCTGCGCTTCGTCAAGCGGGCGCGGGAGACCGGCTTCAATCTGGAGGAGTGTCAGGAGCTGCTGGCGCTCTATCGGGACGAGCACAGAACCAGTGCCCAGGTGAAGAAGCTGGCCCAGGAGAAAATCGTCGATCTGCGCTCCCGCATCGCCGGTTTGCAAGCCATGCTCAGCGCCCTCGAGGAGGTGGTGAGCTGCTGTCACGGAGATGCGAATCCCCAGTGCCCCATCCTCGACGAGCTGGAGAAAGGGTGAGGGAGGGCTGCGCCATTCGACCCTGCAGAAAAGGGTCTGTCGGGGCCTGTGCGGGAGAGGACGCGCTGAGTGGCAGCTTAATAGCGGTCGATTGATTGTTGAGCAGGAAAGGGGAGTGTTAAACTGTGCGGCTCTTGTACAGGGAGTACCCAGTTGACACAGAGTGTGAAATATCAGGTGCGGCGGGCCATCATGGTCCAGCTCTATACCCATGCCTCCTTCAGCCTGCCTTGCCTGGGGCTGCTGGCGATCAGCTGGAGCCTGCTGTTCCACGATTACCTGCCGGCCAGCGAGTCGCTGGGCTGGCTCGGTCTGGTCCTGCTGCTGTTGCTGGGGCGCTGGTGGCATTTGCGCTGGCGCCAGCCCAGGCTGGCGGAGTTTCCGCTGCCGGTGCTCGAGCGCGAACTCTTTGTCGGGGTGACCATCACCTCCATCGTCTGGGCACTGGGCGTGCTGCTCTATATGGACAAGCTGCCCGACACCTATCGTGCCGCCATGATGATGCTCTCCAGCCTGATCCTGACCGGCAGCGCCATCATGCTGTTCGGCAGCCGTCGTACCCTCTATGGGGCCGTGCTGCCCCTCGGGTTTGCCATGTTGTTCGAGCTCAGTGGCGGCAACACCCAGGAGCGTATCGTCTCCTGCATGCTGGCGGGGTATCTGTTCGTCTTTCTGCCGACCCTGCTGCGGCGCCTGCGGCGGGATCAGGTGGCCTCTCTCTACCACAGTTTTTCCAATGCGGATCTGGTGGCCGAGCTGAAGGCGGTCTCCGAGCACCTCAAGCTCACGTCCCGCCTCGACGGTCTGACCGGCATCGCCAACCGGGCCCATCTCGACGACTCCCTGGCGCGCGCCTGGCGTCGCTGCCACCGTGCCAGGGCGCCTCTCTCTCTGGTGCTGGTGGATGTGGACTACTTCAAGCAGTTCAATGATCACTATGGTCACCAGGTGGGGGACCAGTGCCTGCAACAGGTGGCGAGCCTGCTGGCCGAAGTGCTGCGGCGGGAAGACGATCTCGCTGCCCGTTACGGCGGAGAGGAGTTCGCCCTGCTGCTGCCCTGCACCACCTTGCAGGGGGCCATGCAGATCGCCGAGCAGGTGCGTATCTCGTTGCGAGCCCTCGGCATTCCCCACCACAAATCCCGGGTCTCGGGGCGGGTCAGTTGCAGCTTCGGGGTGGCGACCCTGGTGCCGGATCAGCATCACTCCATTGCCGAGCTTATCCAGAAAGCGGATGCGGCGCTCTATCAGGCCAAGCATAATGGCCGGGATCGTATCGAAGTAGCCTTGATGGGTAAGGTTGCCTGAGTTTCACAAGACAGATTAAAGAGGTCGTCTATGCAATGTCATCGTATCGAAGAGCTGCTGGAACTGCTGCAGCCTGCCTGGATCAAGGAGCAGGATCTCAGCCTGGTGCAGTTTGTTGCCAAACTGGCCGAGGAGGCGGGATTTGACGGTCCCCTGTCCGCACTGACCGACGACATGCTGATCTACCACCTCAAGATGCGGGAATCCGACAAGCAGGCGATGATCCCGGGGCTGGCCAAGGATCACGTGCCCGACTTCAAGGAGGCCCTGCTCAAGGCACGCGGCATCAAGTAATCCGGCCGTCACATCGCCATCAGAGAAAGGTTTCAAGAGAATCTGTTAAAAGGCGCATAGTCAACTGGCTATGGGCCTTTTTTGTTGCCTGAAATTGCGACGGGACTCGAACTATAGATACATTTAACCCACACAATTAGCAGGTTGTTTAAGATATAATCGCTTTCATAACAATATGAGTGGAGCGATGTGTTGCAATGGCCGACAAGGACAAGATCGACATCAAGGATGTGACCGGTGACGTCACCGGGACCTTCAATCCCAACACCTTCAAGGCGGGAGATGACAGGTTCAACCCCGGCAACCGCATCTATGTCCGCTCCCAGACCGGCTACTGGCAGCGGGTGCGCAAGGCCATGGGCTGGTTCTTCGTCGCGCTCTTTGTCCTCCTGCCCTGGCTGCGTTATGACGGCCGTCAGGCGGTGCTGTTCGATCTGGAGCACCAGCAGTTCCACATCTTCGGTGCCACCATCTGGCCGCAGGATCTCACCCTGCTGGCCTGGGTCTTCATGATCGCGGCCTTCGCCCTCTTCTTCGTGACCACCTTCCTGGGCCGGGTCTGGTGCGGCTACCTCTGTCCCCAGACGGTGTGGACCTTCCTGTTCATCTGGTTCGAGGAGAAGCTGGAAGGGGCCGCCAACAAGCGTCGCAAGCTGGATGCGGCGCCCTGGAGCGGCGAGAAGCTGGCCCGGAAGGGCGCCAAGCACCTGGCCTGGATCCTGCTGTCGCTGGGCACGGGGCTGACCTTCGTCGCCTACTTCCAGGATGTCTTCCACCTGGTGCCCGATTTCTTCACCCTGCAGGCGGGAGGCTGGGTCATCTTCTGGGTGCTGTTCTTTGCCGCCTGCACCTATGGCAACGCCGGCTGGATGCGCGCCATCATGTGTATCCACATGTGCCCCTATGCCCGCTTCCAGTCCGCCATGTTCGACAAGGACACCTACATCGTCGGCTATGACAGCCAGCGTGGCGAGACCCGCGGCGCCCGTGGTCGCAAGGCCGATCCCAAGGCCCTGGGGCTGGGGGATTGCATCGACTGCGACCTCTGCGTGCAGGTCTGCCCGACCGGCATCGACATCCGTGACGGTCTGCAGTACGAGTGCATCAACTGCGGCGCCTGTGTCGACGCCTGCGATCAGACCATGGAGCGGATGGGGTATCCGAAGGGGCTCATCAGTTACACCACCGAGCACAAGCTGGCCCACAGTGAAACCCAGGTAGCGCGGCCCAAGCTGATTGGCTATGGCCTGGTGATGGTCGTCATGCTGGGGGTCTTCGTCTATAACGCCATGTCCATCATGCCCATGGGGCTCGACATCCTGCGGGATCGCAACCAGCTGTTCCGGGAAAACAGTGAAGGGCTCATCGAGAACACCTATACCCTGAAGATCCTCAACAAGACCCTGAACTCCCAGACCTACCGGCTGGACGTGGAAGGGCTGCCGGAGTACCAGTGGTTCGGACCCCGCGAGGTGACCCTGAAGGCGGGTGAGATCTATACCCTGCCGGTGAGCCTGGCGGTGGATCCCTTCAACCTGAAGCGCCCCACTCTGGACGTCCAGTTCGTGCTCAAGCGGGAAGGCGCGGCGCCGGACGACAGCAAGGGGACCTTGCGCCAACCGAGCAAGTTTATCAGCAGGTTGTGACGGCAAGGCGCACCGCCATGCACGGCAACGGCAGACAGTGGTGATAGAATGGGGCGCAACAGCGCCCCTTTTCTATGGTGGATGACATGCGTTTCAACTATTCCGACCTCAATCCCGATCTCATCATGGATGCCATCGATCTCAGCGGCTTGCGCATCGACTCCGGCCTTATCGAGCTCAACAGTTACGAGAACCGCGTCTATCAGTTCCAGGATGAGGATCGCCGTCGCTACGTGGTGAAGTTCTACCGCCCCGGTCGCTGGAGCCGGGCACAGATCCTGGAAGAGCACGCGTTTGCCGCTCGCCTCTGTGAAGCTGAGATCCCGGTCGCCGCTCCCATTGCCTTTGCCGGCGAGACCCTGCTGGAGCATCAGGGCTACCCGTTTGCCATCTGGCAGAGCGTCGGGGGGCGTCAGTTCGAGGTGGACAACCTGGACCAGCTGGAGTGGGTGGGGCGTTACCTCGGTCGCATCCACAGCGTCGGTGCCAGCCATGCCTTTCATCACCGGGTTCCGCTGGATGTGGAGAGCATGCTGCACGAGCCGCGTCAGTTGCTGGCGGCAGGCGAGTGGTTGCCGAGCGGGCTGGCCAAGTCCTTCTTCGGGGTGCTGGACGAGCTGATCCGGCACGTATGCGACGCCATGACCCTGGATGTGGCGCGCATCTCCCTGCATGGGGACTGCCACCCGGGCAACATCCTGTGGCGTGACGGCCCCCTGTTTGTCGACCTCGACGATTGCCGCACCGGCCCTGCCATCCAGGATCTCTGGATGATGCTGAACGGGGAGCGTCATGAGCAGCAGATCCAGCTCGATACCCTGCTGGCGGGGTATGAGGAGTTCATGGAGTTCGACCCGCGGGAGCTGGCGCTCATCGAGCCGCTGCGCGCCATGCGCATCGTCCACTACATGGCCTGGCTGGCAAGACGCTGGGAAGATCCCGCCTTCCCCCGCCACTTCTCCTGGTTCAACACCGAACATTACTGGCGCCAGCAGATTGCAACCCTGCATGATCAGCTCGAGGCATTGAAGGCCCCGCCGCTCAGCCTGATGCCGCAGTGGTAGGGGCGTGAGCCCGGCAGATCGCCACGCCACGGGGCGTCCGCTGGTGGTGTCGCCCGTACCATTGCCACAGCGGCAAGGTGCCCGTGGGAGGCGGGATGGCGGTCCCGCCTGTCTGCCTTTGCCATTGACGGCACGAGGGTGAGGCAATAGGCTTGGACTGCTTCGGTTCGCCGGGCGTGCCTCACAGTGATCCCTTAACAGGAAACGTCATGAAAAAAGTACTATTTTTCCTCGCTGCCATGCTGATGATCCCCATGGTTCACGCCGCCCCGCAATTCAAGGAAGGTGTCAACTATGACGTGGTCAGCCAGACCGGCAGCGCCCAGCCGGAAGTGATGGAGTTCTTCTCCTATTTCTGCCCGCACTGCGCCAAGTTCGAGCCGATTGCCGAGGATCTGAAGAAGAGCCTGCCGGAAGGCGTGCCGATGAAGAAGAACCCGGTGGCCTTCCTGGGCCGTGAAATGGGTCCCGAGATGCAGCGTGCCTACGCCGTCGCCAATCTGCTGAACGTGGAAGGCAAGCTGACCCCGGCCATCTTCGACAAGATCCACACCCAGCGCCAGATCCCCCAGAGCCGTGGTGACGTGAAGCAGATCTTCGTGGACAACGGCGTGCCGGCCGAGGAGTTCGACGGTGCCGTCGACAGCTTCGCCGTCTCCGGCATGGTCTCCCAGTTCGACCGCAACACCGAGAGCTACAACGTGCGCGGCGTGCCGGCCTTCCTGGTGAACGGCAAGTACATGGTGAAAATCGAATCCATCACCTCCCAGGAACAGTTCAACCAGCTGGTGCAATTCCTGCTGGCGAAGAAAGACTGATCCAGACTGACCTCGTGAAAAAAAGCCCGCCGGTGCAAACCGGCGGGCTTTTTGTTTATCAGGGCCATGCAAGGCGGGCCTCAGATCTGGCAATCCCGCTGGCTGGGGGCCGGGCGAGGCAAACGGGTGCGGCGGCTGAGGGCCTCCGCCAGCCAGACCAGCAGCAGTATGGCCAGCAGCAGGGTGGCGGTCTGGTCGTAGCGGAACAGGCTGAGCGAGACATAGAGCTGCTGTCCCAGGCCGCCGGCGCCAACCACGCCGAGTATGGTGGCGGCCCTCAGGTTCATCTCGCCGCGATAGAGGCTGTAGGCCAGCCACTGGCGCGCCACCAGGGGGAACACCCCGTACCAGAAGCAGGCCGTAGGGCCGGCCCCGCTCAGCTGCAAGGCGAGGCGAGGGGCGGGATCCGCGTTCTCCAGGGTCTCCACGAACAACCGCGCCAGCACCCCGGTGGTGTGCAGGGTCAGCGCCAGTATGCCCGCCACCGGCCCCAGTCCGACCGCGATCACCAGCAGGCTGGCGAAGATGAGTTCGGGCACGGAGCGCAGCAGGTTGAACAGCAGCCGCAGCGGCCAGCAGTGGCGCGCGAGGCAGGCCAGCGGCAGGGCCAGCAGGGCGCTGAAGAGGGTGCTTAGCAGCGCCATCTGCACCGTATCGAGCAGGCCCATAGCCAGTGTCTTGAGGAAGGGCCATGACCAGTCCGGTCGCAAAAACTCCCCCAGGAAGGTGCCCAGGCCCCCCAGTGAGAAGCTCAGCATGCGCCAGTCGAGCTGATACAGCGCGAGGACAGCGGCCAGCCCCAGGCAGATCAGCAACAGCAGGCCGGGGGAGCGGCTGTGGCGCAGCCAGGCGCTGAGGCCATCCGCGAGCGTCACCAGCAGGATGAAGGCCAGCAGCAGGGTCACCACCTCGCCACCGGCAAACATGCGCAGGGAGAGTTCGAGCTGCTGACCGAGCCCGCCGGCGCCGACGAAGCCCATGATGACGGAGGCGCGCAGGGCGCACTCCCAGCGGTAGACGGTGTAGGAGAGCAGTTCCTGACGCACCGCAGGCAGCACGCCGTACCAGAGCGCCTGCAGCCGGCCGCTACCGCCCAGCAGCAGGGCGCGGGCCGGTTGCAGGGCACCGCTCTCCATGATCTCGTTGTAGACCTTGGCCAGCATGCCGCCGTAGCTGACGGCGATGGCCAGGATGGCGGCGAGCGGCCCGAGCCCCGACAGACGCACGAACAGCAGCGCCCAGATGAGCTCGGGCAGGCTGCGCAGCACGATGGCGACGAGGCGCGAGAGGGCCCGCAAGGCGCCGCGCAGCGGGCTGGGCACCGGCCCCAGTTCGGCCAGCGACAGGGCGCGGGAGCCGAGCAGGGCGAACGGCACGCCGAGCAGCAGGGCGCCCGCCAGTCCCAATGTCGCCACCGCCAGACTCTCCAGGGTCGCGGTCAGGGTCAGGACGAGGAAGTCCCGATCCATGCGGGGCGGCCAGCTGGTGGCGAGGAAGTTGCCCATCTGCCGCCAGCTCTGGCCGTCGAACAGGCCGAGCCAGCCGTCGGCCTGTTGCCACAGGCTGTAGCCGATGAGCAGCAGCAACCAGGGCAGGGGATGGCGCCAGCGGCTAGTCAAATTGAACACGCCGCCGCCTCGTCATCACCGGCGTAGAGCTCGGCCAGCATGGCCGGGGTGACGGCCGCCGCCGGACAGTCGAACAGCACTCGCCCCTCCCGCAGGCCGATGATGCGGGGGAAACGGCCGAGCGCCAGCTCGACCGCATGCAGGTTGGCGATGAGTGTGCTGCCCCGGGCGCGGGCCTGTGCCAGCAGGGCATCCAGGCTGCCTTGGGCGAGCACGGGATCGAGGGCGGAGACGGGCTCGTCCGCCAGGATCAGATCCGGCTGCTGATAGAGCACCCGTGCGATGCCGACCCGCTGCAACTGGCCACCGGAGAGCTCGCCGCAGCGCTGTTGCCACTTGTCGGCGAGGCCGAGGCGCGCCAGCTCGGCTAGCGCGCCTTCGGGGTCGCAGGGGCGCAGCAGGGAGAGTAAGGAACGGCCGAGGGACCACTGACCGAGCCGGCCGGCCAGCACGGCGGTCACCACCTGCTGGGAGGCGGGCAGCGGCGGTTGCTGCCAGACCATGCCGATCCGGCTGCGCAGCCGCTGGCGGTCCCGGGTGGAGAGGGTCCAGGGATCCTGGTCCCAGAGGGTGAGCCTGCCTTCGCCGCGCAGCTCGGTGCCGAGCTGCCGCAGCAGGCTGGTCTTGCCCGCGCCGCTCGGCCCTATGATGGCCACGCACTCGCCTGCCGTTATCTGCAGGTTGAACGGCTGCAGGATGCGGCTCTGGCCGAGCCGCAATCCTTCCCCGTCCAGCGCGACGGCGATCACTTCAGCAGGCCGGCCTGGGTGGCGGCGGCTTCGATGCCCAGGTAATTCTCGGGCTTGGTCTCGATGAAGCGGGTAGCGCGTTGCAGCTTGAGGATCTCGGCCTGGGCGGGCACCGCCGGATCCAGGCTGAGGAAGGCTTGCTTGATCTTCTCTTGCAGGGCCGGATCCATATCACCGCGTACTGTCCAGTTGTAGTCAAAGTAGGTCGGGGTGGTCCAGATCACCTTGACCTTGGTGGTGTCGACCTTGCCCTCTTCCACCAGTTTCTCCCACACGGAGGCGTTGAGCGCACCGGCCGGCACCTTGCCGGAGGCGACCCAGGCGACGGTGGCGTCGTGGGCGCCGGAGAAGGCGACGTGGGCGAAGTCACGTTCCGGGTTGATGCCCTGCTCGGCCAGGAAGTGGCGTGGCATCAGGTGACCGGAGGTGGAGGAGGGGGAGCCGAACGCGAAGTCCTTGCCCTTGGTGTCGGCCAGGGTCTTGATGCCGCTGTCGGCATTGGCGATGAACTTGGAGGTGAACTGGGCATCTTCCTGACGCTGCACCAGGGGTACCACCTTGTCGGCACGGCGGTGTGCCTGCACATAGGTGAAGCCCCCGAGCCAGGCCATGTCCAGCTTGCCGGCGGCCAGCGCCTCGACCACGGCGGCGTAGTCGTTGACCGGCACGAACACCACCTCGCGGCCTGTTTTCTCAGCCAGGTAGTCACCCAGGGGGGCAAACTTGCGCTGCAGCTCGGTGGGGGCTTCGTCCGGGATGGCGGAGACCCGCAGCGGTTCGGCGGCGACGGCGCTCAGGCTGGCGAGCAGGGTGGTGAGGGCGAATATCCATCTGGAGGTCATGAGTGGTTCCTTGTGGTCTGGCGTTCGAACAAGCGAAAGGTCCGACGGGGGCCGGACCTTTCAGGTGAGTCATGGTAGGGGGCCATCGGCGCAGTGCGCAAGATGGGACACTCAAAAAGGCGTCTTATACCCCGACGTGGAAGGCCTGCTTGAGGTTGCGGATGAAGTCCGCGTCCCGGCACAGGGTCTTGCCCGGGCTGTCGGAGATCTTGGCGACCGGGCCGCCGTTGCACTCCATCAGCTTGAAGACGATGTTCATCGGGGTGACGCCTGGCAGATCGCAGGTGAGCTTGGTGCCGATGCCGAAGCTGGTGTTGATGCGACCACTGAAGTGGCGGAACAGCCGGACTGCCTTGTCGAGGTCGAGGCCGTCGGAGAAGACCAGCGTCTTGGTGGCGGGATCGATACCGAGGCGCTGGTAGTGGCTGATGGCCTTCTCGCCCCAGACCACGGGGTCACCGGAGTCGTGGCGCAACCCCTGATATCGGCTCGCCAGCTCGAAGTCGAAGTCGCGCAGGAAGGCATCCATGGTGATGCAGTCGGTCAGGGCGATGCCGAGGTGGTTGGTGAACTCGTCCAGCCAGCTGGTGAGGGCCGCGCGCTGGCTGAGTTCCAGCGGGAAGCCGAGTTGCTGGTGAGCCTGGAACCACTCGTGGGCCTGGGTGCCCACCGCCGGCAGCCGGTATTTCTGGGCCAGCTGGTAGTTGCTGGTGCCGCGAAACGCCGGCAGCCGATCCTGGAGGCGGCCCACCACGGCATCCTGCACCGCATGGGAGAAGCGGCGGCGGGTGCCGAAGTCGATGAGGTTGAACTCGGTCATCTCCTCCCGGCTCAGCTCCCGTTCCAGCTTGTCGATCTTCTGGTCGAGCCGCTCCAGTGCCTGGCTGACGCCGAACTGGGGGTAGCGGAAGCGGTTGCGCATCTCGCTGATGATGGCGAGCACCGGGATCTCCCACAGGATGACGTCCTGCCAGGGCCCTTCGACCCGCACATTGATGCGGCCATCCTGCTCGAACACCTTGAGCAGGGAGGCATCCAGCGGCTTGCGGCGCAGGTGATCCAGATAATCCGGGGTGAAGAAGGGGCGCTCGGCCAGAAAATCGAGCTCGGGTCGGGTCAGCCGCAGGGAGCCGGCGAGGCGCAGTTGTTCCTCGATCTCGCCCATCATGGGCAGCAGATCCTCTTCGTTGCGGCTGTGGAATTCGGCCACCACCTCGGCATCCGGGTAGCGATGGAACACAGCCTGCTGCATGTGCAGCTTGTAGGCATCGGTGTCGAGCAGGCTGTTGAGGATCGGGGGCATATCAGGCGTCCAGCAGGCGTTGTACATCGGCCAGGGTCTGGGCCAGCTCGGCGCCGGCCTCGATCATCCGGGTGCGGGCCTTCGGCCAGGGTCTGGGCCAGCTCGGCGCCGGCCTCGATCATCCGGGTGCGGGCCTGGTCGATTGTCTCGGGGGCGATGCCGCGGCAGGCATCGAGGTGGACGATGACCCGGAAGCCGGCGCGGAGCAGTTGCAGCACGCTGGTCTTGACGCAGTAGTCGGTGGCGAGGCCGCCGACCAGCACGGTCGCGACGCCGCGGGCCTGCAGGAACTCGATAAGCCCGGTGCTGCGACGCTCGGCGAGGTCGTGGTAGCAGGCGCCATAGGGGTGCAGATCCGGCTCGACCCCCTTCCAGACGAAGAAGTCGTAGTCGATGGGGGCGGGCAGGCCGTCGAGCAGCTCGAAGCCAGGGGTGCCCGGCACGCAATGGGCCGGCCAGGTGAGGTCGGCGTTGGGCAGATCCAGCGGTTGCAGCATGGCGGCCGGCTCGCTCACGACCCAGGCAGCGTTCGCGGGGTGGGCGTCCTTGCTGCCGACTCGCAGGGTGGCGAGGGCAGCCTGGGCATTGAGCGCCGCCACTATGGTATCCCCGCCAGCGACGGGCAGCTCGTTCGGGCAGAGGGGAGTGAATCCCTTCTGCGCATCAATATCCAGGCTGGCGATGATTCCCATGGATGGCTCCTTCACATAATATTCTTGTGATATTATCTACCAAACATTATTAGAAGGCGAGCAGGTCGACCAGGATGCCGAGAATGAGTCTGGATATGGTGGTGCTGCGGTTGCGCGAGGAGCGGCTCGAACTGCTTCTCGAGACCCGGGATCGCCCCCCCTTTGCCCACTGCTGGCAGTTGCCGGCCCTGCGCATCGACGAGACCCGGGATCGGGATCTGGACGCGGCTCGCCATCGCCTGCTGGCAGAGTGGGGGCTGGAGCACTGCTACAGCGAGCAGGTCTGTACCCTCGGCAACCTGGAGCGGGATCCCCGCGGCTGGTCCACCACCCTCGTCTATCTCTGTCTGGCGGATCCCGATGGGGGGGCGGTGCGCGGTCGCTGGCATCCTCTGGACGATCTGCCCGGCCTGCAACTCGCCTTCGATCACGGCAAGCTGGTCGCCATGGGGCTGGAGCGGCTGCGCATCAAGAGCCGTTACAGCACCCTGCCGCTGCATCTGCTGGGGGCGGAATTCACCCTCTCCGAGGTTCAACGGGCGTTCGAGATCGTCCTGCAGACCCCCATGAACACGGCCGCCTTTCGCAAGCGGCTCCACCGTGCCGACATCCTGGTGGACACAGGGCGCAAGCGCACCGGCAAGCAACGTCCCGCTATCCTCTATCGGCTGGAGACCCCCTGTTGCGTCATGTTCGATCAGGTGATGCACGGGTGCGTTACGACGGCCAGAGCAAGGGGATTGTCAGCGACTGGCTGCAGGCGCTGGGAGCCGAGGGGCGGGCACTGGCCTTCTGCCCCGAAGTGGCGGGTGGCCTGCCGACGCCACGCCCCCCTGCCGAGCGCCAGGGGGAGCAGGTGGTTACCGAAAGCGGGCTGGATGTGACTGCCGAGTTCGACCGGGGCGCCGCCCTTGCGCTGGCCCTCTGTCAGCAGCAGGACATTCGCTTCGCCCTTCTGAAGGAGGGGAGCCCCTCCTGCGGCAGCGGCCGCATCTACAATGGCCGCTTCGAAGGGGTTTCACTGGCGGGAGAGGGCAAGACCACGGCTTTGCTGCGCCGCCATGGCATCGCGGTGTTCAGCGAGGATCAGCTGCCCGAGCTGGCCTCGGCGCTCGCCTTGGCTGCCTGCGGATCGGTCTGAGCCGCCGCATCGGCCGCCTGCCACTGCGCCAGCACGTCGTCTTTTTCCTTCCAGCGTGCGTTCAGCCACTCCTGGAAACCGCGTTTGAACTGCTTGTCGTTGAAGTAATCCCCCACCAGTTGCTCGTCCACCGGCAGCTCCTCGATCCGCACCCGGATGCGCTTCATCTTCCCCATCAGGAAATCCTTGAAGGGGGTGTCGGGGTTGTCCGGGTAGCTGATGGTGACGTTGATCAGGCTGTCGAACTGATCGCCCATGGCTGCCAGGGTGAAGGCGAGTCCTGCCGCCTTGGGGGGCATGAGATGGCGATAGCGGGAGCGGGCGGCCTCGCGCTTCTGATCGGTGAAGCGGGTCCCCTCCACGAAGTTGATGACGGTGGTGGGTATGTGGCGAAACTTCTCGCAGGCGTTGCGGGTGGTCTCGATATCCTTGCCCCGCAGATGCGGATTTCTTAACAGAAACTCTCTCGAATAGCGGCGCATAAAGGGCATGTCCAGCCCCCAGCAGGCGAGCCCCAGCAGCGGGATGTAAATGAGCTCGTGCTTCATGAAGAACTTGGGCACCGGCAGCCGATTGCGAAACAGGTGGCCGAGCACCACGATATCGGTCCAGCTCATGTGGTTGCTGATAATGAGATACCAGCCATCCTTGCGCAGCCGGGTATTGTCCTCAATCTGCCAGTCGATGCGGGTAGTGAGGCGGATCACCAGGGCGTTGCAACCGAGCCACAGGCCCATGAAGCGATTGTTGAGCCGGCTGCAGGCGCGACCAAAGGCCGGCACGGGCTGCAGCAGTTTGGCCAGAGAAACCAGCAGGATCAGGCTGGCACACAGGGCGGTAAACAGTATGGTCAGGCCGGCGCTGATGAACAGCACCAGGGGGCCCGGGAGCAGGTTTGGCATGAGTGTCTTACTGCGTCTTGTCCGCCAGCAGCTTATCCAGGGTCTGGTCCTTCTCGTGCCAGATCCCGTTCAACCACTGTTGAAACTCTTGTTGGAACTCGGGGTCATTGAAGTAATCCCCCACCAGATTGCGTTCGATCGGCAGAAAGCGGACCCGAACCTTGATCTCCTTGACCCGACCACACATGAAGTCCCAGTAGCTGGGGACGCCGCCGGGATAGGCGATGGTCACATCCACCAGCTTGTGCAGTTGATCCCCCATGGCCGCCAGGGTGAATGCGATGCCCCCTGCTCTCGGGTGCAGCAGATGACGATAGGGTGCCCCTTGCCTGTCGTGCTTGCCGACGGTGAAGCGGGTCCCTTCCACGAAGTTCATCACACTCACCGGCATATGGCGGAAACGGACACACGCCTTGCGCGTGGTTTCTATGTCTTTTCCCCTCAGATGTGGGTGCTTTTCCAGAAATTTTCGGGAATAACGCCGCATGAATGGGAAATCCAGCGCCCACCAGGCCAGACCGAGAAAAGGTACCCAAATCAGTTCTTTCTTGAGGAAAAACCTCAGGAAGGGGATTTTTTGATTAAAAATCCGCTGCAATACCAGTATGTCGACCCAGGATTGGTGGTTGGCAATCACCATATACCACTCATTCCGGCGCCCTTTGTCCACTCCGACCACATCGAAAGGGGTGTTGATGATGGTTTTCTGGATCAGATTGTTAAAACCTATCCAGTGGGTGGCGCAGCCGTCCAGGAGGGTGTTGCAGAGACGTCGCCCCCCCTTGAAGGGCAGCAGCAGCTTGATGAGGCCAAGTAGCAGGACGGGGACAAACCAGAACAGGGTGTTGATGAAATAGAGCAGGGTCGAGAGGCTGCCGCGCAGTCGCTCTATCAGCTTGTTGAGCATGGTGGAATCCGTCTTCGTATCGGTGGATGGCAACCAAGTGGTCAGATCTGTTGCCATAATATCAGCCGGCCCACGACTAGACCATGGTGGCGCCCTTTCCGGGTCGGGAGGTGGCTGCTGCCGTTCCCCCGCTCACTGGCCCCCGCGCAGCCGTGACAACAGCCTGTCCATGGCACGATAGCCCAGGGCTTCGATCAGATGCGCTCTCTCGATAGTGGCGTGTCCCGCCAGATCGGCGATGGTGCGCGATACCCGCAGGATGCGGTGCCAGGCCCGGATGCTGAGCCCCAGCTTCTGGATGGCACCCTCCAGAAACTCGGCATCCTGTGGCGATAATCTGCAAACATCTTCGATTTCACGACTATCCAGCAGGTTGTTGAGTTTTCCGCTGCGACTCAGCATGCGCTCTCGCGCCCCCAGCACCCGTTCGCGTATCTGCTGGCTCGATTCCCCCCGCTCCGCCTTGCCGGTCAGGCTCCCCCTAGGCAAGAGCGGGACCTCTACCGTCAGATCGAACCGATCGAGAAAGGGGCCGGAGAGCTTGCCCAGATAGCGCAAGATCTGATCCGGGCTGGAGCGGGTCTGGCCGTCGCCATAATGGCCGCAGGGGCTGGGATTCATGGCACCCACCAGTTGGAAGCGGGCGGGAAAATCCACCTGGCGGGCGGCACGACTGATGGTGATGTGCCCGGTCTCCAGCGGCTCGCGCAGGGAGTCGAGCACCTTGCGCTCGAACTCCGGCAGTTCATCCAGAAACAGTACCCCGTTGTGGGCGAGGGAAATTTCGCCAGGCCTGGGATGGGTACCCCCGCCCACCAGCGCCACCGCCGAGGCGCTGTGATGGGGCGTGCGATACGGCCTGTGGTGCCAGTGGCCGGCGCGGGGGGTGAGGCCGCCGATGGAGTGAATGGCGGCGGTCTGCTGCGCCTCCTGTTCGCTCAGCGGTGGCAGAATGCCGGGCAGACGGCTGGCCAACATGCTCTTGCCGGTGCCGGGGGGGCCGATGAACAACAGGTTGTGGCTGCCGGCGGCGGCGATCTCCAGCGCCCGCTTCGCCTGGGACTGACCGATCACGTCCTGCAGATCCGGCACGTCGGGCAGGGTCTCCGCGCTCTGGGGTTCCGGCAGCGGCAGTTCGTACTGGCCCGCCAGCCAGGCGGTGACCGCCAGCAGCTGGTGGGCGGTGCGCACCTCAGCATCCTGTATGAGGGAAGCCTCCGGACCGTTCTCCCGTGGGACCAGCAGGGTGCGCCCCGCGTCGCGGCAGGCGAGCACCGAGGGGAGCACCCCAAGCACGGGGCGGATCTCGCCCGTCAGGGCCAATTCCCCTAAAAATTCGTGATCGAGCAGGTATTTTGCGGGTATCTGCTTGGATGCTGCGAGAATGCCGATGGCGATGGCCAGGTCGAAACGGCCCCCCTCCTTGGGCAGATCCGCAGGGGCCAGGTTGACCGTGATGTGCTTGGCCGGAAATTCGAAATTGCCGTTGAGCAGGGCGCTGCGCACCCGATCCCGCGACTCTTTCACCGAGGTTTCCGGCAACCCCACCATGTTGAAGGCGGGCAGGCCGTTGGAGAGGTGCACCTCCACCGTGACTTGCGGCGCCGCTATCCCCAGGCTGGCACGGCTATAAACAACAGCTAATGACATAAATACCGTCCTTGGTTTGATGTATATGCTGGTTAACCGTTTTTTATTAGTTTTTTGTTCCAGTTGTCAGGTTTCAGAGCAGTTAAAATCAGAGTCTTGTCAGGTAAAAAGTGCTTGCCCAATAAAAATCACCGTGCTAGTTCTAATAGCCATTCGCGGCAAGCTCCGCTCCCATTTCACAGGATTTCCGGTTGTAACTATGAACATGGCCTCCCGTTTCGTCAGCATTATTGTGGTCCTAGTGGTGATTATTATCTCACCGCTCGGGGCTCGTTTGGCTGCACGGAACAAGGGATAGACCCACCACCGGACAGAACGAAACAAGCGACCCCCGAGCCTCACGGCCCGGGGGTTTTTTTTCGACCAAAGGACAGGATTTTCCACATGAACGGCGCGCAGTTTTTGGTACAGGCTCTCAAGAAACAGGGTGTGACCCAGGTGTTTGGTTACCCGGGCGGGGCCATCATGCCGGTCTACGACGCCCTGTATGACGGTGGCCTGGCCCATCAGCTCTGCCGCCACGAGCAGGGTGCCGCCATGGCTGCGGTGGGTTATGCCCGCGCTTCCGGTCAGGTGGGGGTCTGCATCGCTACCTCTGGCCCCGGCGCCACCAACCTGGTCACCGGCCTCGCGGAGGCACTGCTCGATTCGGTACCGCTGGTGGCCATCAGCGGCCAGGTGCCCTGCGCCGCCGTCGGTACCGATGCCTTTCAGGAAGTGGACGTGCTCGGCATGTCCCTCTCCTGCACCAAGCACTCCTTCATGGTGACGGACCCGGCGGATCTGGGACGGGTCATTGCCGAAGCCTTCGCCATCGCCACCGAAGGGCGTCCGGGTCCCGTGCTCATCGACCTGCCCAAGGATGTGCAACTGGCCGCCGTTCCTTCTCAAAGCCCGCTGTTTGCCGTGGAGGAGCCCGAGCCCCTGAATCAGGCCGAACTGACGGTCGCCCGCACCCTGCTGGCCGGAGCCGAGCGTCCGGTACTCTACGTCGGCGGCGGGGTGGGCATGGCCAATGCCGAGCAGCAGCTGCGCGACTTTGCCGCCACCACAGGGATGCCGGCGGTCACCACCCTCAAGGGGATAGGTGCCCTCGACCCCGACAGCCCCGTTTATCTGGGCATGCTCGGCATGCACGGTACCAAGGCCGCCAACCTGGCGGTACAGCAGTGCGATCTGCTGGTGGTGGTGGGCGCCCGTTTCGATGATCGGGTGACCGGCAAGCTGGAAGAGTTTGCCCCCGAGGCGAAGGTGATCCACCTGGATGTGGACGCCGCCGAGTTCGGCAAGCGTCGCGCCGCCGATGTGGGCATCACCACGGATCTCAAGCGTGTGCTGCCCGCCCTGGCGATGACGCTGACCCTCGACCCCTGGCGCGAGCACTGCGCCACCATGGCTCGGGAATACGCCTTCCGCTACGACCATCCGGGTCAGGCCATCTACGCCCCGGCCCTGCTCAAAGAGCTTTCAAGCCAGCTGTCTGACACCAGTGTGGTGGCTTGCGACGTGGGTCAGCACCAGATGTGGGTGGCCCAGCACATGCGTTTCACCAGCCCGCGCAACCACCTGTCCAGTGCCGGTCTCGGCACCATGGGCTTCGGCCTGCCCGCCGCCATCGGCGCCAAGATGTCGCGCCCCGATGACGAGGTGGTGCTGGTGAGCGGTGACGGCTCCTTCATGATGAACGTGCAGGAGCTCGGCACCATCCGCCGTGCCCGGCTCAAGGTGAAGATGGTGCTGCTGGACAACCAGCGCCTCGGCATGGTGCGCCAATGGCAGGAGCTGTTCTTCGACGGTCGCTACAGCGAGACCAATCTGTCCGACAACCCCGATTTCGTCGCCCTGGCTGCCGCCTTCGGCATTCCCGGCGAGACCATCACATGCAAGGAAGAGATAGGTCCGGCACTGGATCGCCTGCTGGCGAGCGAGAGTGCCTATCTGCTGCATGTGGCTATTTCAGAGGAAGAAAATGTCTGGCCCCTGGTTCCGCCAGGAGTCGCCAACCACAAGATGATGGAGCAACGCCCATGAACCAGCTCAATACCAGCACCCTGGAAATCCATGCCCAACCCAGACCCGAAGTGATGGAACGGGTGCTGCGGGTGGTCCGTCACCGCGGTTTCAATCTCTGCGCCCTCAACATGGAGCAGGATTGCCAACAGCTGCGGATCACGGTTACTGTCGAATCGGTACGTCCCATCCAGCAGTTGTGGAGCCAGCTGGTGAAGCTGGTGGATGTCTCCCGGGTCGATGCACTGGAACAGCAACCCCGGATCAGAGCTTAAGGAGCCAAGCCAATGTCACAGCCTTCCCAATCCGCCGCCCACCCCCAATACATCTGGTTCAACGGCAAGCTGGTCCCCTGGCAGGATGCCCAGGTGCATGTCATGAGCCATGCCCTGCACTACGGATCCTCGGTGTTCGAGGGGGTGCGGGCCTATGACACTCCCAAGGGGACCTGCATCTTCCGCCTGCAGGAGCACACCCGCCGCCTGTTCGACTCCGCCAAGATCTACTGGATGGACGTCCCCTACAGCGAGTCCGAAGTGAATGAAGCCTGCCGCACCGTGGTGCGCGAGAACGGCCTGAAGAGCGGCTACCTGCGCCCGCTGGCCTTTGTCGGCAACGTGGGGCTGGGGCTGCATCCGCCGCTGGATGCCAAGGCCGACCTCATGGTCGCGGCCCTGCCCTGGGGCGCCTACCTCGGAGAAGAGGGGCTGAAAAACGGGGTGGATGTGTGCGTCACCTCCTGGAACCGGCTCGCTCCCAACACCATCCCGACCGGTGCCAAAGCGGGGGGCAACTATCTCTCTTCCCAGCTCATCAGCCGCGAGGCCAAGCGCAACGGCTTCGCCGAGGGGCTGGCGCTGGATGTGAACGGCTATCTGAGCGAAGGGGCGGGGGAGAACCTGTTCCTGGTGAAGAACGGCGTGCTGTTCACACCGCCCGCCACCGCCGCCATCCTGCCCGGCATCACCCGCGACACCATCATGACGCTGGCGCGCGACTTGGGTTACGAGGTACGCGAGCAGGCGCTGCCCCGTGAAGCGCTGTACGTCGCAGACGAAATCTTCATGACCGGCACCGCCGCCGAGGTGACCCCGGTGCGCTCGGTGGATCGGATGAAGGTGGGCGCCGGTTGCCGTGGCCCGGTGACCGAGCAGTTGCAGAACGCCTTCTTTGGCCTGTTCAACGGCAAGACCGAGGACAAGTGGGGCTGGCTGACGCCGGTCAACGACTGATGAGAGCGGGGAGGCGTCACGCCTCCCCGAGTCGCTTCCGGTGAAGGCTCCCCGAGGTGCCTTCACCAGGATCGATTCCCGATCCGCGAATCACACATTCATGTTGAAAGACAATGCGCCCCAGGGGCATTCAGGGAGTAGAGACAATGCCGAAGTTGAGATCCGCCACCACCACCCACGGACGTAACATGGCCGGGGCCCGCGCCCTCTGGCGTGCCACCGGCATGACCGATCAGGATTTCGGCAAGCCCATCATCGCCGTGGTCAACTCTTTCACCCAGTTCGTGCCGGGCCACGTCCACCTCAAGGATCTGGGCCAGCTGGTCGCCCGCGAAATCGAGGCGGCTGGCGGGGTCGCGAAGGAGTTCAACACCATCGCCGTGGATGACGGCATCGCCATGGGCCACGGTGGCATGCTCTATTCCCTGCCGTCCCGCGAACTCATCGCCGACTCGGTGGAGTACATGGTCAACGCCCACTGCGCCGACGCCATGGTCTGCATCTCCAACTGCGACAAGATCACCCCGGGGATGCTGATGGCTGCCCTGCGCATCAACATCCCGGTCATTTTTGTCTCCGGCGGCCCCATGGAAGCGGGCAAGACCAAGCTCTCCGACCAGATCATCAAGCTGGATCTGGTGGACGCCATGATCCAGGGCGCTGACCCCAAGGTCTCCGATGCACAGAGCGATCAGATCGAGCGCAGCGCCTGCCCCACCTGCGGCTCCTGCTCCGGCATGTTCACCGCCAATTCCATGAACTGCCTGACCGAGGCACTGGGTCTCTCCCAGCCGGGCAACGGCTCCCTGTTGGCAACCCACGCCGATCGCGAGCAGCTGTTCAAGCTGGCGGGCCAGCGTATCGTCACTCTGGCCAAGCGCTGGTATGAGCAGGACGATGCCTCGGCACTGCCGCGCAACATCGCCACCAAGGCGGCGTTCGAGAACGCCATGGCGCTCGACATCGCCATGGGCGGCTCCACCAACACCGTGCTGCACCTGCTGGCGGCAGCCCAGGAGGCGGGTGTCGACTTCACCATGGCCGACATCGACCGCATGTCCCGCAAGGTGCCCCAGCTGTGCAAGGTGGCGCCCTCCACCCAGAAGTACCACATGGAAGACGTGCACCGCGCCGGCGGCGTGGTCGCCATCCTGGGTCAGCTGGAAAAAGCGGGCCTGGTGCACGGGGATACCCGCAATGTGCTGGGCACTTCCCTGGTGGAGCTGCTGGCCGAATATGACGTCAGCCGCAGCCATGACAAGGGGGTTCACGACTTCTACCGTGCAGGCCCTGCCGGCATCCGTACCACCAAGGCGTTCAGTCAGGATTGCCGCTGGCCCGAGCTGGATCTGGACCGCGCCGAGGGGTGCATCCGCTCCTTCGATCACGCCTACAGCCAGGAAGGTGGCCTGGCGGTCCTCGCTGGCAACCTCGCCCTCAACGGGGCCATCGTCAAGACCGCCGGGGTGGACGAGGAGAACCTTACCTTCCGCGGCCCGGCCCGGGTATTCGAGAGCCAGGAGAGCGCGGTGAGCGGCATCCTGGACGGCACGGTGAAAGCCGGTGAAGTGGTGGTGATCCGCTACGAGGGCCCGAAAGGGGGCCCCGGCATGCAGGAGATGCTCTATCCCACCACCTATCTCAAGTCCATGGGATTGGGCAAGGCGTGTGCCCTCATCACCGACGGTCGCTTCTCCGGCGGTACCTCGGGTCTCTCCATCGGCCATGTCTCCCCGGAGGCGGCCTCCGGTGGCACTATCGGTCTGGTGGAGGATGGCGACATCATCAACATCGACATCCCGGCCCGCAGCATGGTGCTGGAGGTGGCCGACAGCGTGCTGGCCACTCGCCGCGCCGCCGTCTCTGCCCGTGGCTGGAAGCCGGTCGATCGTCAGCGCGAGGTCTCCTTTGCCCTGCGTGCCTACGCCATGTTCGCCACCAGCGCCGACAAAGGCGCGGTGCGCGATCGCACCCTGCTGGGGGAGTGAGAGGATGAACTGTCATGATATGGGCGCATTGCGCGCCCTTCGCCACGAGACGGGGGTATAAACCATGGTCTCTGCGGCGGATTATCTACGCAAGGTGCTGCTCTCCCCCGTCTACGAGGCGGCGAGGGTCACCCCTTTGCAAACCCTGAAGAAACTCTCCGAGCGGCTCGGCAATCACGTCAGCCTGAAGCGGGAGGATCTGCAACCGGTTCACTCCTTCAAGCTGCGCGGCGCCTACCACAAGATCGCCACCCTGACCCAGGAGCAGAAAGAACGCGGCGTCATCGCCGCCTCCGCCGGCAACCACGCCCAGGGGGTCGCCCTGTCGGCCGCCAAGCTCGGCATCAAGGCGATCATCGTGATGCCCAAGACCACGCCGGACATCAAGATCGACGCGGTGCGCCGTCAGGGCGGCAACGTCATGCTGTTTGGCAACAGCTTCGATGAGGCCTACGGCGAGAGCCGCCGCCTCGCCGAGTTGGAGGGCTACACCCTGATCCCGCCGTTCGACGACGTCGAGGTGATCGCCGGCCAGGGCACCATCGGCAAGGAGCTGCTGGAGCAGGATACCCACCTCACCCACGTCTTCGTGCCGGTGGGCGGCGGCGGCCTGGCCGCCGGGGTGGCGGTCTACATCAAGCAGCTGCTGCCGGATGTGAAGGTGATCGGGGTGGAGGCGGAGGGGTCCGCCTGCCTCAAGGCGGCGCTGGCGGCTGGCGAGCCGGTCAATCTGGACCGGGTCTCCCTGTTTGCGGACGGGGTGGCGGTCAAGCGCATCGGCGAGGAGACCTTCCGGCTGTGCAACCAGTATCTGGACGAGGTGGTGACCGTCTCCAACGACCAGATCTGCGCCGCGCTCAAAGACATCTTCGATGACTGCCGCGCCATCGCCGAGCCGTCGGGGGCCTTGTCCCTGGCGGGCCTGAAAGCGTACAGCGAGCGAGAGCAGGTGAAAGGGGGGCGGATGGCGGCCATTTTGTCCGGCGCCAATGTCAACTTCCACAGCCTGCGCTACGTCTCCGAGCGCTGCGAGATCGGTGAGAAGCGCGAGGGCATGCTGGCGGTGACCATCCCCGAGCGTAAGGGGGCCTTCCTCGACTTCTGCCGTCAGCTCGGGCCCCGCATGGTGACCGAGTTCAACTACCGCTACGCCGATGCCGAGCAGGCGTCGCTGTTCGTTTCGGTGCGCCTCACCGGCGGTGACGAGGAGCTGGGCCAGATCATCGATCAACTCGGCGGCAACGGTTATCCGGTGGTCAACATGACCGAGAGCGAACTGGCCAAGAACCACGTGCGCTACATGATTGGCGGCCGCCCGGCCCGGCCCCTCGGTGAGCGTCTTTACAGCTTCAAGTTCCCGGAGCAGCCGGGGGCCCTGATGCGCTTCCTCGAGACCCTGGGCTGTCGCTGGAACATCAGCCTGTTCCACTACCGCAACCACGGCGCCGACTACGGACGGGTGCTCTGCGCCTTCGAGCTGCCGGACGAGGACGTGGCGGCTTTCCACGACTACCTGCATGAGATTGGCTACGGCTGGAAAGAGGTGAGCGAGGATCCCGCCTACCGCTTGTTCCTGGCGAGCCAGGGCAGTCAGTGAGCGGGGAGCCATCCCCTTGCCAGATGAAAAACGAAGAGCCCGGCTCTTCGTTTTTTATGGGCAGCGCGTCGGCCCCCATGATTGGGGGCACGGTGGCCGATAATGTCGCCAATATCACACTCCTGAGTCCCTGGTCGTTTGAGGCTGGTTGCAGATGGGATAATCTGAATGCGGGGCTTGGGTTCAGGGCCCCGTCAGGGAAGAGAGACGCAGCCGCGTCATAACAATTCATTGCAGGGGCTCATCCATGAACAGATCTATGCTCGCCGTCCTGATCGGCGCTTTGATGGCAACAGGGACGGTGCAGGCTGCCGCCCAGGACAACACCTGGTATGTTGGCGGCAAGGCCGGCTGGTCAAATTATTACGGGGTGGATTACAACGCTCAGGTCGAAGAGCTGTTCGATGCGACCAAGGTGAACGAGAACAGCGATGATCTCGGTCTGGGGCTGTTTGCCGGTTATCAGGTAAACAGAAACGTGGCGATTGAGCTCGGCTATGACTGGCTCGGCAAGTATCAGGTGGACAAGCACTACTCGGGCAACGGGGTTGATTTCGCACTCGATGGCGAGGCCAAGGCCCAGATGGTGCAGGCCACCATGAAGATTATCCTGCCTGCAACCTCGGCACTGGATATCTACGGCCGTCTCGGGGGGGCCTATGCCTGGACCGAGAGCTCACTCAACGTCAGGGCCAGCGATGGCACCAGCAGCCTCTCCGAATCCCATGAGGGCAACAAGTATCATGGTGCCGCCTTTGTCGGGGCGCTGGGGGTCGAATACGCCATCGACAAGGATTGGGCCGCCCGCCTCGAATACCAGTACACCACACCCCTTGGCAAGACTTCCCTCGACGAGTCAGGCATCGAGATGGACAACGGCCTGCTGTCGGTCGGCATGCTCTATCGCTTCGGCCAGATCGGCGACGAGCCGGTGGCACCAACGCCTGCGCCCGAACCTGCGCCCGCCCCGGCCCCCGTGCTGGTGGAGAAGCAGTTCAGCCTGGATTCCGATGTGCTGTTCGAGTTCAACAAGGCGACCCTGAAGCCAGCCGCCAGTCAGGCCCTCGACAACCTGTTTGCCCAGATCCTGGCAGCCAATCCGAAAGACGGGGTGGCGACGGTGATCGGTCATACCGACCGCATCGGCTCGGAGGCCTACAACCAGTCCCTTTCCGAACAGCGTGCCCGCACGGTGGCGGATTATCTCATCGCCAAGGGATTGTTTGCCGACAAGGTGCGTGCCGAAGGGCGGGGAGAGTCTTCGCCCGTGACCGGGGGCAGCTGCCCGGATGGCGCCAAGGCGCAGATGATCGCCTGCCTGGCCCCGGATCGCCGTGTCGAGGTGCGCCTGACCGGGGTCTCCCAGGTCGCCGAATAAGCCATCTTTGCCTTGCTATTAAACAACGAGGGGGCCTTGGCCCCCTCGTTGTTTATGCGGGTGTGAGCCGTGACGTTTGCAGCCGCCTGGCGCAATGACTCACCATGATCAGCAGCAAGGCGCCGGGCAGCACTGTTTGCCAGAGGAAAGGCTAGGACTGGGTGGTGAGCAGGATCAACAGTGGATTGGCTCCGGCGGGTGGGTGGATCAGCCCCAGTCCCTGCATGAGTGCAATGGACAGGCCCACACCCAGCGCCAGCTTGAGTTCCATCGGTAGCGGGAGCAATTGCACCACCAACCCCACGGTGGCCGATAACAGGTGGCCTCCCAGCACGTTCTGCGGACGGGCCAGCGGACTGTCCGGCAGGGAGAAGAGCAGCACACAGCTTGCCCCGAACGGTGCCATCAACAGGGTCGACTGCCAGCTCATGTCCAGCCAGCCGAGCAACATTATGGCCAGGCAGGCACCGAGCCCTGCCAGCCAGGCACTTCGCCATCGTCTTGTTTCCATCTCCTGTCTCCTTGTCTGTGCCGGATCACTTGATCCAGCCTGCGACATTAGGTAGACAGATCGGTGTACTTCAAGAGGAAAGTCACCATGAGCGACAAACGGCAACAGCTGATGACGACAGCCTATCGGCTGTTCAATCGTCACGGCTTTCACGCCACAGGCATCGATCGCATCTGGGCCGAGGCGGGCAGTACCAAACGTACCCTCTATCGCCACTTCCCCACCAAGGATGCCTTGATCGAAGCCGTGCTCATGGCGCGGGATGCGGAGTTCTTTGCCCTTCTCGATGCCAGGATGGATGGGGTGTCGGGGCGGGAGGCCAGGTTGCTGGCGCTGTTCGATGGCTTTGCGGACTGGTTTGGCCGCAGCGACTTCTACGGCTGCAACTTCATCAACGCGAGCGCCGAGTTCTCCGATCCTCGCCACCCGGTGCGCAAGCTGGTGGTGGCCCACAAGCGGGCGTTGCTGAACTGGGTCAGGGAGGCCCTCGAATGCACCGAGGTGCAGGCCACCGGATTATGCCTGCTGTTGGAAGGGGCCGTGGTGATGGCCCACAGCTATCAGCAGCCCCTGGCTCTGGAACAGGCCAGGGTGTTGGCGGAGGCCGTGCTGGCAGAGCCGCGCTAGTTCAGTTCCGTGGGGTCGATATCCAGACTCCAGCGCACCCGCTTGGCCTCGGGCCACCCCTCCAGCTCCTTCACTGCCCAGTCGAGCAACTGGGCCAGCGGTGCCCGGCTGGGCCCCTGCACCAGCAGCTGCATGCGAAACTTGCCCGCCTTGCGCTCCATGAAGCCGCTGATGGGCCCCAGCACCTGCACCTGGGGATAGCGGGCGCTGCGCAGGGTATCGGCGAGACGACTGAGGAACAGCTGTACCTCGTCGCGGCCGTTGGCCTCGGCCCGGAACAGCCCCTGATGGCTGAACGGCGGCAGCCCCAGCAGGCGGCGCTCTTTCAGCGCCGTGTCGGCGAAGTGGCCATAGCCGTTCTGGGTCAGATCCTGCAGCAGGGCGTGTTCGGGATGGTGGCTCTGCAGCACCACCAGCCCCGGTTTGCTGGCGCGACCGGCACGGCCCGCCACCTGGGTGTAGAGCTGGGCCAGCTTCTCGGCGGCGCGAAAATCGGCGCTAAACAGGGCGCCATCCACGTCCAGCAGGCCCACTAGCGTCACGTCCGGGAAGTGGTGGCCCTTGGCCAGCATCTGCGTGCCGATCAGGATCTTGTACTTGCCCGCCTTGATGTCGCCGAGGTGCGTCTCCAGCTCCCCCTTGCGGCGGGTGTTGTCCCGGTCGATGCGCACCACCGGATATTGCGGGAACACGGTGCCAAGCAGTTGCTCCAGCTGCTCGGTGCCGACCCCGGAGCCGATCAGCTCGTTGCTGCCACACTCGGGACAGTGGTGGGGCAGCGGGCGCACGCTGTCGCAGTGGTGGCAGTGCAGCCGCCGCCCGGCCTGGTGCCAGGTGTACCAGGCGTCACAGCGCTCGCAGGCGGCACTCCAGCCGCACTGGTGGCAGATAAGAGCCGGGGCATAGCCCCGGCGGTTGAGAAACAGCATCACCTGGTTGCCCGCCGCCAGGTGCTCGGCCATCAGCTGTTCCAGCTGGGGGGAGAGCCCCGCCTGCAGCCGCACGTTCTTGATATCCAGGATCACCTGGCGAGCGGTCTGGGCGTTGCCAGCGCGGCGAGTGAGCGTGAGGTGGTGATACTTGCCGCTGCGGGCGTTGTGCAATGTCTCCAGCGACGGGGTGGCAGATCCAAGCAGGATGGGAATGCCGGCGCGATGGGCCCGCATCACCGCCAGATCCCGCGCGTGGTAGCGAAAGCCGTCCTGTTGCTTGAAGGAGCCGTCGTGCTCCTCGTCGATGATGATGATGCCGAGGTCCTTGAACGGCGTGAACACCGCGGATCGGGTGCCGATCAGAATGGCGGCACCACCGTCGCGGCAGGCGAGCCAGGCATCGAGCCGTTCCCTGTCGTTCATGGCGGAGTTCATTGCCACCACGGGCACGTTGAAGCGGCGGCGAAAGCGGTTGATGGTCTGGGGGGTGAGGCCGATTTCCGGCACCATCACCAGCGCCTGCTTGCCCGCCTTGAGCAGGGGCTCGAGGATGCTGAGGTAAACCTCGGTCTTGCCGGAGCCCGTGATGCCGTCCAGCAGGAAGGCACCGAACTTGTTGCTCTGGCTGGTGACGGCGGCCACCGCCAGCGCCTGCTCGCCGTTGAGGCGCAGCCCCTCACCCGGCTCGAAGCGGGTGGCCCAGTCGCCATCATGGCTCGGCTCCAGCGAGCGCTTCTCCAGCAGTCCCTTCTTCTCCAGCGCGGTGAGGGCTGCGCTCTGGATCTCCTCCTGTTTGAGGGCGGAGGGGGTCTGCGGCCCCTTGCGCAGCAAGGCGAGGGCCTGCTGCTGCTTGGCCGCCCGCTTGAGCTCGTTGAGGTCGATGGCCATGCCCGCATCGGTGGCAAACCAGAACTCCAGCTCCCGATAGGCGGCGGGCTCCCCCTTGCGCACCAGCACCGGCAGGGCGTGGGGCAGTACCTCCCCCAGCGGGTGCTGGTAGTAACCGGCGCTCCAGGCCATCAGCGCCAGAATGTCGGGCCCCAGCACGGGGGCGCTGTCGAGCACCCTCTTCAAGGGCTTTAATTTGTTGCGGGGGACCAGGCTCTCGGTCGGGTGATCCACCACCAGACCGACCAGGGTCTGCGGGCCGAACGGGATCTCGACCCGGCAACCGGGGGCAGGCAAGGGCAGGGGAGAGAGATAGTCGAAATGACGGCGTAACGGCACCGGCACAGCCACACGAACCAGATCCAGCGTTTGGGAAGAATTCACCAGGGGTTGCCTATTTTTTCTGCGAAGCCACTTGCCTGATCTCAGGCGTTTCCTATATTATTCGCAGCCTTTGAAACTGTGTTCAACAATCGTGTGGTGTCCGACAAGAGATCGGATGGCGACACGGCCTGATAATTGAGGTTGTCCATGAAAGCTGGTATCCATCCTGACTACGTAGCCATCACCGCCAAGTGCTCTTGCGGTAACGTCATCAACACCTTCTCTACCATCGGTAAAGATCTGAACCTGGACGTGTGCTCCGAGTGCCACCCGTTCTACACCGGCAAGCAGAAAGAAGTTTCTAGCGGCGGCCGCGTAGACAAGTTCAACAAGCGTTTCGGTGGCTTGACCTCCAAGAAGTAATCTTGCTTCTGAAGAATTCTGAAAAAGGCGCCCATCGGGTGCCTTTTTTATTGGCCGCCATTCTGTAATTCCCCGCTTTGCCCTATGGTGTTGGCTCAACCAAGGGAGAAGAGCCGATGCGCACATGTCTGGTGATGGGAGCTGCCGGGTACATAGGATCCTACCTGGTGCCCTATCTGCAGGGTCTGGGGTACAGGGTCATCGCCGGGGCCCGTCGTCCCTGCCGTCTGCCGGAGGGGGTGGCGTTTCGCCTCGCCGACAGCCTCAAGCCTGCCACCCTGCCCCCTGCGCTGGCGGGGGTCGACACCGTCTTCTATCTGGTACACGCCATGGGGGCGGGGGCCGGTTTTCACCGGCTGGAGCAGCAGGGAGTGAAGAATTTCGCCGCTGCCGCCCGTGCCGCCGGGGTGCGCCGCATCGTCTATCTCGGCGCCATCCAGCCCGAGCCCTGCAACAGTCGCCACCTCAACTCCCGGCGCTACTGTGGCGAGCTGTTTCGCAGCGCAGGGGTGCCCACGGTAGAGCTGCGTGCCGGCATCATCATAGGCCCCGGCTCGGCGGCGTTCGAGGTGATGCGGGATCTGGTGTACAACCTGCCCATGATGGTGACGCCCAAGTGGGTGCGTTCCCGCACGCCCCCCATCGTCCTCTCCAACCTCTTGCACTATCTGGGCGGGCTGGTGGAAGCCGACGGGGTGGATGGCCAGATCTTCAATGCGGCCGGCCCCGAGCTGCTCAGCTACCAGCAGCAGCTCCAGAAGTTCGCAGCCCATATCGGCAAACGCTGCCCCATCATTCCGATCCCCTTTTTGAGCCCCCGGCTCTCCGCCTGGTGGCTGCAGTTCGCCACCTCGGTTCCCCAGCCCATCGCCAAGGCGCTGGTGGGGGGGCTCAAGCACGACATCCCGGCGGATGACGGCCCCTTGCGCGCCCTGCTGCCCCAGCATCTGCTCAGCTTCGATGAGGCGCTGGCGGAGAGCCTGGCGCTGGAGCAGAGGCTCGGTGCCGAGCAGCACGGGGAGGAGACGCCCCTTGGTCTGCGCTGGCGTCATCCCGAGTATGGCTTCTACGACCGCACCGCCAGCGGGGAGGCGGATTGCCTCGCCGCCCCCGAGGTGGTGTGGCAGGTGTTGCAGCAGCTGGGGGGTGAGCAGCGCTACTTCTACATGAACGAGCTGTGGGTGGTGCGCGAATGGATGGATCATCTGATCGGCGGCCCGGCCCGGACCCGGGGACGCACCAACCCGGATCGCTTCGTGAAGGGGGACATGCTGGACTCCTGGCAGATCCTCGGGGTGGATGAAGGACGCAGGCTGGATCTGCTGTTCAACATGAAGGCCCCCGGCGTCGGTCGGCTGGAGTTCAACATCCAGCCCCTGGAGTCCGGCCTGACCCGGCTGCGGGTGACGGCCCACTGGCATCCGCAGGGGGCCTGGGGGCTGGCCTACTGGCTTGCCATGCTGCCGTTTCACCTCTTCATCTTCCAGGGGATGACGGAGGCCATCGCCCGGCAGGCAGAGGCAAAAGCCGGCATTCCAGTCATGGATTGAAATCGAATCTATAACTAATTGGGTAGCTTTGGGTGGCATGACATGCTACTGATTAGCCTGTCATTGCTATCCAGCGATATTTTATGCTGTGAAAGGGCGGGGGATTTCTTTATGATCCTCAGCCCTCGCCCGCTGGCGAGCCAACGCATCACTCATTCATTTCCGTATCGGGGTCCCCCATGTCCGATCAGCAGCACGATCTCCGCCAACAAGCACTCGACTACCACGCCCAACCCGTTCCGGGCAAAATCGCCATCGCCCTCACCAAGCCCGCCGAGACCGCTCGCGATCTGGCGCTGGCCTACAGCCCGGGCGTTGCCGAACCGGTACGCGAGATCGCCGCCAATCCGGCCGATGCCTACCGCTACACCGGCAAGGGCAATCTGGTGGCCGTCATCTCCAACGGCACCGCCATCCTGGGGCTGGGCAATCTGGGCCCGCTGGCCTCCAAGCCGGTGATGGAGGGCAAGGCCCTGCTGTTCAAGCGCTTTGCCGGCATCGACGCCATCGACATCGAGGTGAAGCACGAGACCAGCGCCCAGTTCATCGATACGGTGGCCGCCATCGCCGACACCTTCGGCGGCATCAACCTGGAAGACATCAAGGCCCCCGAGTGCTTCGAGATTGAAGAGGCACTGATCGCCCGCTGCGACATCCCGGTGTTCCACGATGACCAGCACGGTACCGCCATCGTCACCGCCGCCGGCCTGCTCAACGCGCTGGAAGTGCAGGGCAAGGAGATTGGCACCAGCCGCATCGTCTGCATGGGCGCCGGCGCCGCCGCCACCGCCTGCATGGATCTGCTGATCAAGTGCGGGGCTGCGCCGCACAACATCTTCATGCTGGACCGCCAGGGTGTGATCCACAGCGGCCGCACCGATCTCAACCAGTACAAGCAGCGTTTCGCCAACGACACCCCCCTGCGCACCCTGATGGATGTCATCGACGGGGCTGACGTCTTCGTCGGCGTCTCCGGCCCGGACGTACTGCCCGCCGAGGCGGTGGCCCTGATGGCCCCCAACCCGGTGATCTTCGCCTGTTCCAACCCGGACCCCGAGATCAAGCCTGCCCTGGCTCACGCAGTGCGCGGGGATCTCATCATGGGAACCGGCCGTTCGGACTACCCGAACCAGATCAACAACGTGCTCTGCTTCCCCTTCATCTTCCGCGGCGCCCTCGACGCCCGTGCCAGCCGCATCAACGATGCCATGAAGATCGCGGCAGTGGAGGCGATCCGTGCTCTGGCCAAGGAGCCGGTGCCCGCCGAGGTGCTGACCGCTGCTGGCGTGAGTGAACTCGCCTTCGGCAAGGACTACGTCATTCCCAAGCCCATGGACGCCCGCCTGCTGCCGCGGGTTGCCCGTGCCGTGGCACTGGCGGCGGTTGCCTCCGGGGTGGCCCGCATCGAACTGCCGGCGGATTACATGCTGGATTGAGTCACGGCAAGCGCGCAAAAACAGAAGGGGCCCCCTGTCGGGGGCCCCTTTTTCATGGCGGAAGCGGGCAGCTTACTTGGTCTTGGGGGCAACCTTGACGGCCGGCGCCTTGGCGTGGGCAGCCTTGTGATGCTTTTTCACGACCTTGGTCTGGGTGGCGTGGGGAGCGGCGGCCTTGGTCGGGGTGGCGGCCATGGTGAAGCCGGAGGTCAGGGCGAAGACAGCGGCCAGAGTCAGGGGGATCAGCTTGTTCATATTCCAGTTCCTCGTTCGGTTTGATGACATGGAGCGTTTCTCCATGACTTCATCCTAGGGTTGTTCGACCTGCGGTTCAGTGAGCGACTGGTGACGGTTTGTATCCAAATGTACGGGCAGGGTCAGGCAGAAACGGGCACCGCTGCGGCTTGGCAGCAGTTGCACCTCGCCGCCATGGTGGTGGGCGATGCTGCGCACGATGGCCAGCCCCAGCCCGGCGCCGCCGGTGCGTCTGTCCCGGCTCTGATCCAGGCGCACGAAGGGCTCGAAGATTTGCGGGGCCAGCGCGGGATCGATGCCGGGGCCATCGTCGGCCACCTCCAGCAGATAGTCGTCCCCCTGTCGCGCTATGCAGAGGCTTGCCTGGCTGGTGGCATGGCGCAGGGCGTTGCCGATGAGGTTTTCCAGCGCCCGGTCCAGCAATCGGGTGTCGCCGCGCCAGGGTAGGGGCATGGTCGGGCGCACGAAGTCGAGCCGCTTGTCCGGTCGCAGGGCCTGCCAGTCGGCCAGGCGGCTGCCGGCCCAGCTGCCGAGCTCCAGATCGCTGCATTGCAGCGGCAGTTCGGGGCGATCGAGCCTGGCATAGGTCAGCATCTCCTCGATGAGGGCATCGAGGGCGCCGAGGTCCCGCTCCAGTCCCTGCTGCTCCTCGGGTGAGGGAGGCTCGGCCAGCATGGCGAGGCGATAGCGCAGCCGCACCAGGGGGGAGCGCAGCTCGTGGGCGATGGCGTCGGTCAACTGTTTGCGACTGGCCAGCATGGCCTGCAACTGCTCCGCCATCTGGTCGAAGGTGCGGCCAACCCGGCTCAGGCTGCTGCCGGGCGGCAAACCGGTGCGACAGGAGAGATCCCCGTCGCCGACCCGGCGGGCGGTCTGTTCGAGCTGTTGCAGGCCGCGCCAGTGGGGGCGCAGCCAGAGCAGGATGGGCAGGCCGAGGGAAAGGCCGATGAGCAGCAGCAGCCCCACGTCCACCCAGTGCAGCTCGTGCAGGTAGGAGAGGTAGGGGACAGGGCCGACGATCAGCACCTTGTCGGTGTTCGGGATGCGCTGCAGGAAGGTGTCATCCTCTTCGACGATGATGATGTTGCCCGTCTCGAGGAAGGCCTGATCCTCGCTGGCCAGGGGCTGGTTGGCGAGGACGCCGATCTGCAGCGGCAGATTGAGCTGGCGGCTCTGCTCGCCGGTGCGGGTGGCCCAGTGTTCCGGCGGCAGCCGGGCCAGCTCGCCAGTGAGCAGGCCGAGGGAGCCTTGCATCATCCGCTCCAGATAACGGTCCCCCGCCCGCTCTGCACTGACCTGATAGACCAGCCCGATGAGCAGAATGGCGAGGGTGAAGCAGCCTATCAGCAACAGATAGAACTGGATAAACAGGCGTCGCATCGGGGCTCTCCTCTTGCCTGGATTGCGTCTGGGCATTGCCTTGTTGCCCCTCATCCCCAACCCTTCTCCCGCAAGGGGAGAAGGGCGCTGAGAGCATCAAGGTCATTCGGCGAGGCTTATTCCCAGGCCTGGGGCACCAGCAGGTAACCTTTCTGGCGCACCGTCTTGATCCAGATCGAGTTGTTGCTGTCATTCCCTGGCTTCTGGTGTGCAGGCGTGTGAGACACCAGCTCATTCCCAGGCCTGGGGTACGAGTAGATAACCCTTTTGGCGCACCGTCTTGATGCGGGTCGGGTTGTTGCTGTCATCCCCGAGCCGGCGGCGCAGACGGGAGATGGCCACGTCCATGCTGCGATCCTGGCCGTCGTAGTCGCGCCCCCGCAGGCTGCGAAACAGCGCCTCCCGCCCCAGGATCTGGCCGGCGTGGCAGGCCAGCTCCCACAGGAGGTCGAAATCGGCGGTGGAGAGGGGAATGCTCTCCCCATCGAGGCGCACGTCCCGACCCGGGCCGTCTATCTGGAGGCGGCCGAACTGCAGGCGCTGGGGTGGTGCGGCGGGGACCACGGCCTGCTGGCTCTGCCCCTGCTGGCGAAACTGGACCCGCAGCCGGGCCAGCAGCACCGGGGGGGGCGTGGTCTTGAGGATGTAGTCGTTGGCCCCCAGCTCCAGGCTCAGGATCTGGTTCATGTCGCTGTCGAGCGAGGTGAGCATGACGATGGGGCCGGCAAAGCGCGGACGCAGATCCCGGCACAGGGAGAGGCCATCCTGCCCCGGCAGCATGATGTCGAGCAGCACCAGATCCGGCTGCTCGGCCAGGGCCCTGTCGAGTGCCCGGTCACCCCGGGTCTCCAGCAGCACCTCGATGTCGTGGCGACCGAGCCAGCTGCTGATGAGCTGGCCTATCTCGGGATCGTCTTCAACAAACAGAACGCGTGGCATGGTGGCGTGATTCCCCGGTCATGGCGTGAGTGGGCGTGTCGCCAGCATAACGGCTGCGTCCGCGCTCTGCACCGGGATAACTAATCAATGCGGGGGTTTTTGCCCCTTCTCCCGGGGGAGAAGGGGGGACAGGATGAATCGGTTGGCATCGGGCCGCCCCACTTGTCCCGTGGCGGGTCGGGGCAGCGCGATGAGGCAGGATCCGTGCCCTTCAGTGGCCAAAGCGGCTCCGGCTGCCATGGGGCAGCCGGGGAACCGCCCGGATCAGCCGCCCTTGCGCTTCAGGTACACCCCGGCTTCCATGTGGTGGGTCCAGGGGAACTGGTCGAACAGGGCGAAGCGGGCGATCTCGTGGGTTTCACCGAGCACGGCCATGTTGGTCTGCAAGGTCTCGGGGTTGCAGGAGATGTAGAGGATGTTGTCGTAATCCTGCACCAGCTTGACGGTGGCGTCGTCCAGACCGGCCCGGGGCGGGTCGACGAAGATGGTGTTGCACTGGTAGGCGCGAAGATCGACCCCCTTGAGACGGTTGAACTCCCGCTCACCGCGCATCGCCATGGTGAACTCCTCCGCAGACATGCGCAGGATGATCAGGTTGTCGACACCGTTGGCGGCGATGTTGAACTGGGCGGAGTCCACGCTCGGCTTGGCGATCTCGGTGGCCAGCACCTTGCGAAAGTTCTGCGCCAGAGCGATGGAGAAGTTGCCGTTGCCGCAGTAGAGCTCCAGCAGGTCCCCCTCGCTCCCCTTGGTCACGTCCAGGGCCCAGCCCAGCATCTGTTCGTTGATGGCGGCGTTGGGCTGGGTGAAGCTGTTTTCCACCTGCTTGTAGACCAGCTCGCGCCCCTGCACGGTCAGGCGTTCGATGACGAAGTCATCCCCCAGGCAGATCTTCTGCTTGTGGGCGCGGCCAATCAGTTGCAGCTCGAACCCCTTGGCCCGCAGGTCGGCCTGCAGCGCCTCGGCGGCCTGCTGCCACTCGTTCTCCAGCTTGCGGTGGTAGAGCAGGCTGACGCAGATCTGGCCGGACTGGGTGGAGAGGTAGTCTATCTGGAACAGCTTCTTGCGCAGCACGGGGTGCGGGCGCAGCCCGGCCAGCAGCACCGGCATCAGCCGGTTGATGAGCAGGCTGGCGGTGGGGAAGCTGTCGACCCGGATAATCTCCTTGGTGGCCGGTGCATACATGCAGTGGAAGAGGTCATCCCCCTCGTGCCAGATGCGGAACTCGGCGCGCATCCGGTAGTGCTCGGCGGGGGAGGCGTGCAACTCCAGCGCGGGCGGATTGAAGGGGGCGAACAGCTGGGTGAGGCGATCGCGCTTCTCGTCGAGCTGGGTCTGGTAGTCGGCAGGAGTCCGTCTGCCCTGGGCGTCGGCGGAAGAGGGCTGGGATTGAGTCATGGATACCTCGCATGCACCGGGCTGAGCCGGGGAAAGACCGGGGGAAGGCCGCAGCCAACCAAAGGGTGGGGATTTTAAAAGGCCGTTGCGGATTGTCCAAGTTTTTTGTGGTCAAGAAGTGGCCAGTCGGGCCGATAACCGATCCACCACTATAGGCGGGAGAGTAATGATGCAAATTGATGGCATGGGCACAGCCCAACCCAAGGGAGTGGGCATTGCTCCCAAATCGCCTCAACAGACGGAGTCGAAGACGGCGGACAAGGGGGATGAGGTCTCCCTGAACAAGCCCCCGAAATGGGCCCAGGTGCTGATCCAGCAGGCGCTGCAATTTGCGCTGGAGATCAACGGCCAGGGCTACAAGGCACCCAAGGTGCAGGAACCCCAGGAGATCACCCCGGAGACCCTGTTCGATTTCCAGTCGGTGGCGGACAACGTGCTGCAGTTCGTGACCGGGCGGATAGGCGCGGCCCGTGCGGACGGCAAGTCCGACGACGACCTGACCAAGATGATGGAGCAGGCCCGCAAGGGGGTGGACAAGGGCTTCGGTGACGCCAGGAAGCAGCTCGGTGACTGGGCGGACAACGAGGACATCAAGACCGGCATGGATCAGAGCTACAAGCTGATCCAGAAGGGGCTCGATGAGTTCGAGAAGGAGTTCTTCGGCAAGGTGTCGACCACGGATCTGGGGGATGCCAGGATGGCCAGCCGCCAGCAGGCCCTCCTCGAGATCGAGACCCGGGACGGGGACAAGGTGATGCTGCGCTTCAGCGACAGCTGGCAGTTCAAGTCCCAGAGCGACGGGGGCGGCAGCCAGTTCAGCCTCAAGTCGAGCCAGAGCTTCGACTTCTCCCTGGAGGGGGATCTCGACAGTGCCGAGATGGATGCCATCGGCACCCTGGTCAAGGGGCTGGACGAGCTGGCCGGGCAGTTCTTCAAGGGGGGCGACGGCAAGACCCTGGCGGACGGGCTGAACGGGCTGCAACTGGATGACAGCCAGCTGGTCTCCTACTCCCTCAAGCTCAAGCAATCGGCCAAGTTGAGTCAGACCTACCAGGGGGCCAGTTCCCTGCAGGAGAGCCTCAAGCCCCTGGCGGACTACCTGCCGAGGCTCAGCCGGTTGCAGCAGCAGGCCGACGCCCTGTTGCCCCCTTCCCAGCAGGAGGCGCTGACGCCCACCGTGCTGGCGGCGCGGGGTCAGGACGGGGCGACCCAGGGGGCAGGCTTCATGGGCTTCAACCAGCGGATGCTGGAAGCCATGAGGCTGCTTGGCCAGCAGATGGCGACCGGCTAGTCTGGCGACGCCCCCGTGATGCTGGCGGGGGCGGGGTGTTTGCCAGCCCGTCCCCGGGCTGGCACACTGCCCTTTTCCCCAGCCCGGCGATGCCATGAACCCCAAGAAGCCAAGAGACAAGCGCGAGCTCTGCTACCCCTTCATCTTCGAAACCCAGTTCCAGTGCGACTACGAGATCGCCACCGACGAGCTTTGCTGCCAGGTGGGGGCCGTGCTCTCTCATCTGATGCCGGATGAGGATACCCGGCCCGTGATGGCGGATCTGGCGACCCTGCAGCGGCTCATCTACAACCTCAACGGCTCGGTGCGGGGACGGCTCGGCATCTTCGAGGAGGATCTGGACTGGCTGAAGGGACGGTACGATCACTACAACGAGGCGAGTCGCGGCCGGGTGACCGGCTTCGTGCTGCCCCAGGGGCCCCAGCCCATTCCCACCCTGCACCTGTGCCGCTGTGGCAGCAAGAAGGTGGTGCGTCTGCTGGTACGCCTGGAAGAGAGCGGCGTGCGCTTCGATCCCATCCTCTATCGCTTCGCCAATCTGCTGGCCAACTTCTTCTTCGTGCTCACCGTCTACCTCAAGCAGGCGTGGGATGTGACCGAAGTCCCCTATGTCAGCATCAACTACTGATATAAATGACTGAAAAGGCTTTTATTTTTCTAGAAGATCAAAGACGATCAAGCAAAGTTATTAAAACTTGGATGGTGCCGACAGCGGAGTGGGAGAAGCCATGACATCGATTCATCTCAGTGGCAGTTCGTTCTTGATGCCGGGCAACCTCGCCTGGCGACCCCTGGCTGAATATGGCGAAGTGCAGGTGGCCCCCCATGGCCAGTGGTTGCAGACCCTGATGAATCAGGGCGCCGATGCCGCGGCCGGGACCCACATCATCATCTGGCTGTGGGAAGATCTGGTGCCCGCCCGGACCCTGCAGGAGTGGGGCCGTCTGGCGCAGGACGATCAGCAGCTGGCGGTTGCCGCCTTTGTCGACGCGCTCTGCCAGCCTCTGTTGCAGCATCTGCAGCGCCGCCCGCAGGATCATCTGCTGGTGGGGGCCTGCAGCCATGCGCCGCTCTGTGTCTATGGCACGGCCCCTGCCGTGCTGGCCGTGCTGGCCGTGCTGGCCCGTGCGTTCGAGCAGCAGATGGCCCGCCTGCGCCTGCAGCAACCCGGCCTGGACGACCTGCACCTGCCACTCTGGCTGCAACAGTATGGCCGCCAGCACTGCTTCGATCGGCGCAACCTATATCTGATGTCCTGCCCCTTCTCCATGGCCGGTCTGGCCAGCCTGGCGCAGTGGATTCTCCCCTTGCTGCAGCGGTTGCAGCAACCCGCCCACAAGGTGCTGGTGCTCGACTGCGACAATACCCTGTGGGGCGGCGTGGTCGGCGAAGACGGTGTCGGCGGCGTCCTGCTGGGACAGGACGGGATGGGCCGGCTCTACCAGGCCTTTCAGCAGGCAGCCAGCCACTGGCACGGGCAGGGCATAGTGCTGGCGCTCTGCTCCAAGAATCTGGCGGACGATGTGTGGCGGCTGTTTGACGCGCATCCGGGCATGGTGCTGACACGGGCGCAGATCGCCGCTGCCGAAATCGGCTGGGAGCCAAAATCCCAGGGGTTGCGGCGGCTGGCCGCCCGCCTCAATGTCGGGCTGGACAGCCTGGTCTTCTGGGATGACAGCGAGCTGGAGCGGGCCGAGGTGCGGGCCAACTGCCCCGAGGTGCTGGTGATGACCCCGCCGGCCGATCTCTGGAGCTGGCCGGATGCCCTGCTGACGCTGCCGGCCCTGTGCAGTCGCCACCAGAGCCGTGATGACGGCCTGCGGCAGCACTCCTATCAGGCCCAGGCCGAGGCCGAGGCGGTGCGCCGGCAACTGGGCGACGAGCACGCCTTCCTGCGACAATTGGCGCTGCAGGCCGACTGGCAGCCGCTCTCCCCGGGCAACCAGTTGCGAGCCGAACAGCTCAGCCAGAAGACCAATCAGTTCAATCTCTCCGGCCGCCGTTATCAGGCGGCGGAGCTGGCCCGGCTGGCCGCCGAGGGAGGCGACGTCTGGCTGGCCGGCCTGCGAGACCGATTCGCCGATCACGGTATGACGGCGCTGCTGGTGGTGCGCCCGCTCGACGAGGGCAGGGCGCTGCTGGATACCCTGGCCATCAGCTGCCGGGTGCTGGGGCGCGGCTTTGAATACTGGCTGCTGGCGCAACTGGCAAGCCATCTGCGGGCGCAAGGCGTGAGCGAGCTGGTCATCAGCCTGGTCGCCACCACCCGCAACCAGCCAGCACGGGATTTTCTGGCGAGCCTGCCAACCCGGCCGATAACCACTCCAGCGGGGTTGCTGCCGCTGGCGGACGAGGTGTTCCTCAGTCTGGATCTCAGCTCTCTTTCTCTCCCGTTTTTGGAGTTCTACGCCAATGAATGACCTTATCGCGCTGGCACACCAGCAGTTCCCCCAGGCCAGCGTCAATGCACAGTCTGCCCTCGGCAGTTTTCCCGAGTGGGATTCTCTGGGTCACTTCAACCTGCTGTTGCTGGTCGAACAGCACTATGCCGTGCGGTTCGAGCCGCAGGAGCTGGCCGAGTTGAAGAGCCTGACCGACATCCAGCAAGCCCTGCTGCGCAAAGGGGTTTCCGTGTGAAACAGGCGCTCGAGCAGGCGCTGACCGAGCTGGGGATCCCCAGAGGCGGCGCCCTGATGGTGCACTCGGATGCCATGGTGGTGGCCCAGTTTGCCGGCATGGGCAACGCCGCGGGTATCGCGGCCTTCTGGACATGCCTCGAGCAGTGGCTGGGCGGGCACCTGCTGGTGCCGACCTTCAGCTACAGCCCGATGGCGGACGAGTGCTTCGACCCTGCGCAGACCCCGAGCAAGGTGGGCTTGATGACGGAGCTGTTCCGCCAGCGAGAAGGGGTGGTGCGCACACTGGATCCCGTCTTCAGCATGGCGATCAGCGGCCCGCAGGGGCCTGCACTGGTGGCGCGGGAGTGTCACGATTGTTTCGGTCAGGAGAGCCCGTTCGGCTGGCTGGCTGAGCAGGATGGTTGGCTGCTGGGGCTGGGTTGTCACCCCGACCGCATCACCTTCACCCACTACGTGGAGCAGCGGCTGGCCGTCTCCTACCGCTATCACAAGATGTTTGCTGGCCGGGTGTGCGTAGACGGCGGCGTGCGGGAGTGGCAGGCGGATTACTATGTGCGCGACCTGTCGCTGGCCAGCGAAATCGACCTCTCCCGGCTGGTGGCCCTGCTGCAGGAGCGGGGTGCCTGGCGCCAGACGCTGTGCCAGCGGGTGCCGGTCTGGGCGGTGTCGTGCCGCGACTTCATCCTGGCTGCCAGCGAGTTGCTGGCGGCGGCCCCATACGCCCTGATCCGGGCGGGAGGAGAACCCCATGCAGTTTGATCACATCGGACTGGTGGTGCCGGACCTGGCGAGCGGTGTGGCCTATTGCCGCGACGTGCTGGGGCTGAGCCGCTTCTCGGTTGCGGTGGAAGATCCGCTGCAACGGGTCTGGGTGCAGTTCGTGCATGACGACCATGGCCTCTGCTACGAGCTGGTCGCCCCGGCCAGCGAGGAGAGCCCGGTCGCCCAGGTGCTCAAGACCCGGCGCAACGTCATCAACCACCTTGCCTATCGGGTGAGCAACCTGCAGGAGAGCGCCGAACGGCTGCGCACACAGCGCCACCTGCCCCTTGGGCCCAGCCTGCCAGCGATCGCTTTTGGGGGCTCTCATGTCCAGTTTTTTCTCAGTCCCTTGGGACATATTGTTGAGCTAATTGAGGGGGTTGAATGATGCCGAATCATGACAGTTGTTATTTGCCTACAGACTGGGCTGACCAGGATCAGCTTGGCGAACAGCTGCATCGTTTGCTTTCCTTGCTGTTTCCGCTCAATCGCAGCTTGACAGGCGATGGTGTAAGAAAAACATTGGCCCTGTTTCGCGAACATTGTTTACCTGAATTGCAGATCCATGAAGTTGCCAGCGGAAGCACATTTTTTGATTGGACAGTGCCGGATGAGTGGAATGTCAGAGAGGCTTACATCTTGGGACCTGATGGGCACAAGGTGGTTGATTTCAATGATAGTAACTTGCATTTGGTGGGTTACTCAGAACCGGTACGCTGTACTCTCCCTTTAGCAGAATTACAACCTCACTTGCACTCCTTGCCTGAGTTACCGGATGCCATCCCCTATGTCACGTCTTATTATCAGCGCCGTTGGGGCTTTTGTTTACCCCACAATGTGCGGGAAGCGTTACCCGAAGGAAATTATGAGGTTGTGATCGATACCAGCTTGCAACCGGGCTCACTGACTTATGCCGAGTGGGTGCTACCGGGGGAGAGTGAGCAGGAAATCTTGTTATCCAGCTATGTTTGCCACCCCTCCATGGCCAACAACGAGTTGTCCGGCCCAGGTGTCGGAGTGTTTTTGATGGCCTGGCTGGCCTCCTTGCCTAAGCGACGCTACAGCTATCGATTGATGCTTGTTCCTGAGACAATCGGGGCTATCGTTTATCTCTCTCGCCATCTGGAGCACCTCAAGTCTCATACGTTGGCTGGTTTTAATCTGACATGTATGGGGGATGAAAGGTGTTACTCATTCTTACCATCCAGACAGGGGAATTCTATAGCTGATCGCATAGGACGCCATGTGTTGGGCCATATCGCACCTGATTATATGGCGTATAGCTATCTTGATAGGGGTTCCAACGAACGTCAGCTATGTGCTCCTGGCATAGACTTGCCAGTCACCACCATGATGCGCAGCAAGTACGGTTGTTATTCCGAATACCACACCTCTTTGGACGATCTTACTCTGGTCACGCCGCGGGGGCTGGCGGATAGTTTCCTAGCGTTGCGGCGGGCGATCGAGTGTCTGGAGTTGGATGAATACTGTGAGGCTACCGTATTGGGTGAGCCCCAATTGGGGCGTCGTGGCCTCTATCCGAATCTATCAACACGTGAGTCCGGTGCACAGGTAAAGGACATGATGAACCTGCTGGCTTACAGCGATGGTCATCTGAGCCTTTTTGAGATTGCCGAGATCATCGAAGTACCGTTTTGGCGAGTCGAGCCCTTGGCTAGAAAGCTTATGGATGCAGGGGTTCTGCGCAGGCGTAGTCGTCTTTGAGAATAGGTATTTCGTTGCATGATGTGATGGATGAGAATCCATAGATATTGCGATCGTTCAACTTTGTTTCATCAATCCTGATCACATCGTTAGGAGAGGATCATGAGATGTCCATATTGTCACAGTGATAACACATTGGTTTTCCTTGAACGCAAGATGCCAGCCGTTTTATCTGCATACTCAGGTGATTTTCCGGTAAAGGTGTCGGAATTGCAGGTCAGTGCCTGCAAAGATTGTCTGGTGGGGTTTGCATCCAAGAAATTATCATCGGAAGAACTAACGGAAATATATGACAACTATCTATATATTTCTCCGCTGAATAATATCGGCGCCTCTAAATATGACGGTATGTTTGATACCATAACAAGTCATTTTGGCAAAGATGAAAATATACTGGAGATTGGCTGTTCAGAAGGATATTTGCTGAAAAAACTGAACGAGAGCGGATTCTCCAATGTAACAGGAATTGAGCCTGGCCCCCAAGCCGATATTGCGAAGGGCTTGGGGCTTAACGTTATAAAGGGTTATTTTAATGCTAGTCATGTTCCGGACAAGGTAGATGGTTACTATCTTATGCATGTGTTTGAGCATTTTGAAGACCCCTTCTCTATCTTTAAATTGATGACAGAAACGTTGAATGATGCCGGAAGAATTGTCATTGAAGTTCCTGATTTTGGTGGTTTTCATGTACAGCACCTCTTCTATTATAATATCTACTTCATGCAAGTTTTGGCCCGTGATAACAAACTTAAAATAATATATCACCGTGTTGAGAATGACAGTTTAAGGGTTGTTTTTGTCAAGGCTGAAAATACACGTTACAACGAAATTGAAGTGGCCTTTGATAAAGCCTTTTATATCGATAATCTCTCAATGTTCAAGCAGCGGTGCGATGCATCTCGCGACAGAGTAAATGATTTTCTTAGAAAGGCAGATAGCGTCGTCTGGTGGGGGGCCGGTTCTGCATCAGTGATTCTTCTGAATGGAGCTGAGAAAGAGATTTTGGACAGTACGAATATCATTGTCGTTGATGGTGACAAGAATAAAGCCGATCGCATATTGCCTGGTGTGAATCTCAAAGTGAGTTATTTTGAGAAGATCCGTAATCAGCATGTCAGCAATCTGGTAATTGCTTCAAGTTTCTATAAGGAAATATTTGAAACAATGAAAATTCATGGTGTCACCTATGAACATGTCGAGGTATTTAGTGATGCCTGATTAAAGGCATAAGGAGAAGGAACGTCAGAATGACGTGTAGTAAATAATTTTACTGGTCGGAAATTGATAACGACCGGGAGTAATGGCGGGACAGAGCCCGCCATCTACTTGATCCTCTCTCAGGTCAGCTCGACAGCAGTACCCTGGCCGAGTTGGCCGGGATGGTGAGCTGCACCTCCCCCTGCACTACCTCGAACTTGTCGCCGTTGAAGGCGTCGGTGAAGCGGCTGGCGGGGCTGGCGGTCTGCCACAGGGGCAGGCTGATGGTGCGCGGCTCCGTGGGGTGGCGGTTGCAGGCGACCACCACCTGATCGCTTTGCAGGGTACGGGCGAACACATAGCTGTGAGGGCCGGCGTAGAGGGTCTGGATGTCTCCCCGACGCAGGGCCGGGCGCTGGCGGCGCAGCTGGATCAGGCGGCGATAGTGGTCGTGCAGCACGTGATCCCAGTCGGTGGTATCCCAGGGGAAGCAGCGGCGGCAGTCCGGGTCGTTGCCGCCGGAGAGCCCCACCTCGTCGCCGTAGTAGATGGAGGGCACACCGATGTAGGTGATGAGCAGGGTGGCGGCGAGTCGCATCCGCTGCTTGTCTTCCCCCAGCAGGTGCAGGAAGCGGGCGGTGTCGTGGCTGTCCAGCAGGTTGAACTGGGCCAGCTGGTTCTTGAACGGAATATGGGCCCGCGCCAGCTTGAGCCAGTGATCCAGCTCGGTGGCGCTGATCTTGATGGGGTGATAGGCGATGTCCTGCCCCGCCAGGAAGGCGCGGATGGGGTGGGCGAAGCCGTAGTAGTTCATGGCGCCGTCCTCCTGATCCCCCTGCAGCCACTGGCTCGCCTCGAAGAAGTGCTCGCCCAGCACGTAGGCGTCCGGATTCTCCTGCTTCACCGCACCGCGAATGGCGCGCACATGGCCGCGATTGCCCTCGGCGGTGCCCCGCTCCCCCAGCATGTGGATGACGTCAAAGCGCCAGCCATCGATCTGGTAGGGGGCGCGCATCCAGTAGCGCAGAATGGCGTTATCTGCCCGATAAACGGCGTCCTGCACCTGTTCACTTGAGAAATCCAGCTTGGGCAGGCTGCGGATCCCTTTCCAGCTAACATAATCCCCTTCCTGATCGAAGGTGTAGAAGCTGCGCCAGGGGGAGTCCGGGTTGCTCTGGGCGCCCAGCGGCGGGCAGAACCAGGGGTGCTCGGTGGAGGTGTGGTTGACCACCGCATCCAGGATGATCCGCATGCCGCGCTGGTGCAGGTTGCGGGTCAGCTCGGCAAACTGGGCATTGGTACCGAGGTGCGCATCCACCTTGAAGTAGTCCTGGGTGTCGTACTTGTGGTTGCTCGGCGAATCGAAGATGGGGTTGAGGTAGAGCGCCGTCACCCCCAGGGATTGCAGGTAGTGCAGCTTGGCGTCGATGCCCGCCAGATCCCCGCCGTAGAATTCACAGGCGCCGTGCCCCTCTTCGTGGCGGCTGACCGGCTCGCCCCAGGCCTTGCTGATGACCGCCTTGCCCCTGTACTCGTACTCGTGATGCTTGACGCTCAGGGACGGGTCGCCGTTGCAGAAGCGGTCGGGGAAGATCTGGTAGAACACCTGATCCTGCACCCAGGCCGGGGGCTGGTGATGGCTGTTGAAGCGGAAATGCTGCTCCCGCGGCGGCATGGCGGCGCTGACGCCCGCCCCGTGCAGCCACCACTGCTCCTCGTCGGTGAGGCACTTGAAGCAGTAGAGGTGGATCTCCTGCCCCCTGGCCAGCGGCAGTTCGACCTGCCAGACCTGAAGCCTGTCCCGGGTGGCGACCGGCGTCATGGCGACCAGATACTCCTCGTTGTCCGGCTCGTGGCGCAGCCACACCTCGCGGATGGGGGCGTCCAGCTCGCTGAACAGGGTGAGCTGCAGGATGTCGGCACGCTCTTTGAACCAGGGTGCCGCCTGGGGGTGAAACAGGAAGGGATGGGTCATGGTATCTACTGTGTCAGAGAGGCTCAGGAGTGGGGGATGGGCGCAGGCCATCTTATCCCGTCCATGGGCGTGTGTATGTGACGACCGGCCAGAATGAGACGGTGCTTCCGGCTTGGCTGGGCGATCTGCCGTGACGCTATTGGGTCAGCAAATCGGCAAGGGCGTTGCCCTGTTCGTGCAGCTGTTCGAGCTGATCCGCCAGAATGAGACGGGGATCCGGCTCCTGCTGATCGGCCGTCGTACATCTACTGGGTCAGCAAATCGGCCAGGGCGTTGCCCTGCTCGTGGAGCTGCTCCAGCTGATCCGCCAGGCTGGCGGGATCCAGCCCCAGCTGGTCAGCCAGGGTTCTGGGGAAACGGGCGATGATGGCCTGTGCCGGTACGCCGGCCTGCCAGGCGAAGGAGACGAAGACGGCGAGCCGGATGAGCACGGCCTCCTTGCTGACCGGATCGTGGGAGAGGGGGTCGAGCTGCTGGGCGATGGCATCCACGAAGGCGGGCGACAGGTTCCAGCGCCGCGCCAGCTCTGCGCCGAGCTGGGCATAGTCGTAACCCAGCATCTCCCGCTGGGCATCGACCCGGCTGCTGCCTTTCTCGATGGCCAGATTGATGAGCCCCGCCTCTTCCGGCAGGGTGCTCTGGATCAGCAGCTCGCCAATGTTGTGAATGAGGGCACAGGTGAAGGCGGTCTCGGGATCCACCGAGGTGGTCTGCTGTGCCAGGGTGCGGGCAATGGTGGCGACCTGGAAGGTCTGGGTCCAGAAGTGGAGCTTGTCAAAGCCGGGGGGGGCCTTGAAGCTGCTGATGATGCCGGAGGCGACCACCACGGAGCGCAGGCGGTTGAAACCGAGGCGGATCACCGCCTGTTCGATGGAGGTGATTTCATTGCCACGGCGCAGGGCGGCGGAGTTGGCCATCCGCAGTACCTTGACGCTGATCACCTGGTCCATGGCGATCTTGGCCGCGATCTCGTCGATGCGGGCATTCTCGTCGTTGAAACTCTGCATCAGCTCGTGCAGCAGTTTCGGAATTGTGGGCAGTTGCTTGATCTTGCCAAACAGGCGATCCATCGACATGGCTGAGGCAGCCTCCATTGCTAACAATGCCTCATATTGTGCCACAGCCTGGCCAGTTGTTCCTGCTGGCGAGCGGTTTTGTGAGCCCTAGTACACCCAGTCTTGCAGCCTGTATTCCAAACGGTGCCGTTTTCCCTGGAGGATCAGGGTCTGGGTGGAACCGCTCAGTGTGGCCCCCTCCGTCAGGGTGGCGAGCACGGCCCGCTCTATCAGATCGAGTTCGGGGGGGCAGGCCATGGCGGTGCTGCCGAGGCTGGTGACCCAGAGCTTGTTTCCCTTGAGGTGACCCTGGCCGAAGTAGCGGTTGCAACCGGCGATGCCGTTGACGGTGAAGTGTTCACCGATCTCGATGTCGGGGGGATTGCTGCGGCGGCTGGCGATGGCCTGGCCATCCAGCCGATCGAGCACCCAGTGATGGTGTTGCAGGTCTTGCGAGGCAAAGCGGGGAGCACTGCTGCAGGCGCTGAGCAGAAGCAGGGCGAGCAGCAGTAGCAGGTATCTGGGCATTGAAGGGGCTCCGGTGGTGGGTATGACAAGCATACCCGTCCCCGGGCCCGGGCGGCAGGGCGAGGGGGGAGGAGCCCGACCGCTTCTGTCGCCCCGGGGGAAGAGGGGGTGTCGGCAAATGGCAACACCCGCCCCGAGCGAACCTGTCTACCGGTTGCCCATGGCTCCCCTGGCCGTCTCAGTCCGCAAACAGGCGCTCGGCATAGCGGGCGAGGCCCGAGGCCACCGAACCGAAGTCATCACCCCCCTCCAGCGGTACCTTGGGCAGTTTCTGCTGGATGAAGGCCTTGATGAGGGGGGAGCGGGCACTGCCGCCGGTGACGAAGACCCGGTCAGGCTGCACGCCTGCCGCCTGGATAGCCTCGTCCATCAGCTCGCCAATCTTTTCCAGCAAGGGGGCGGAAGCACTGGCCAGCTGGGGGCGGGTGAGTGCCGCCTCCAGCCCTTTTTCCAGCTCGTTCAGGGTCTGGTGATTGTGCTCGTGGTCGGAGAGGGCGATCTTGCCCTGCTCGGCGCGCCACACCAGTTGATGGCTCAGCTTGTGGGCCCGCAGGCTGGCGAGGCGCGGGAGCTTGCTGCCGGGCTGGCTGTCGAGCTGGAGATCCTGCAACTGGCGGGCGGTATCCAGGCTGTAGAAACGGCTCTGGGCACTGACGTCATTGATGGCGGCGGCGTCCCAGAACAGGGGATGGGGCAGCGGCTTGCCGGTCTTGAGGGTCTCGTGCATGCCGAGCAGCGGCATCATGCCCTCCACGGTCAGGCGGATGTCGAAGTCGTTGCCCCCGATGCGCTGGCCGCTGTGACCGAGCAGATCGCCGCTGCGATCCAGCTGGTCACGGTGGCTCGGGCCCATGCGCAGCACGGAGCAGTCGGTGGTCCCGCCCCCGATGTCCACCACCAGCACCACCGCATCCTCGGTGAGGCGCGCCTCGAACTCGAAGCCAGCGGCCACCGGCTCATAGAGGAACTCCACCCGCTCGAACCCGGCGAGGCGGGCCGCCTCGCTCAGGATGGCGATGGCCTGGCGGTTGCTCTCTTCCCCTGCCAGTCCCTGGAAGTTGACCGGTCGGCCGATCACCGCCTGGCGGATGGTGCTGCCCGTCTGCTGCTCCGCCTCCCGGCGCACGTGCAACATCATGGCGCAGACGATGTCCTCGAACAGGGCGATCTGGGGTGCCTTGAGGCCATAGGCCCCGAGAAAGGATTTGGGGGACTTGATGTAGTAGCCCTCGTCCGGCTCTTCCAGATAGCGCGCCAGCGCCGCACCGCCGAAACTCAGCTCGTCGATGAGTCCCTCTTCGCGCATCTGGCGGCGCACCGCCTGGGCCCGGGTCACCACGGGACCGCGCAGCTTGAGGTATTCGCTCTGCTGGACGGGGGCCAGCCCTTCGGCCAGGAGGCCGGCGATGGCGTCCCGGTGGGGGGCGTGCAGGGTGGAGGGAAGGTAATGGGAACCGGAGAGGGTCAGCAGCCTGGGGCTGCCCTGTTCCATCACGGCGACGGCACAGTTGGAGGTACCGTAATCAAATCCGATGAACATGCTGGCCAGACTCCTGTACAAAAAAGGGCTGGTAGCCTACCCGATGCCGCCGGGTCTCACAACCCGGCGGCGGGATCAATGGCGTGGCGACAACGCCTCAGGGATCACTCCACTTCGTTGTCAGAGCGGCCCTGGCTCTCGATGGCCTGGATGTTGCTGAGGGTGGTGTCGGCGATGGCGTGCAGCGCCTCCCGGGTCAGGAAGGCCTGGTGACCGGTGAACAGCACGTTGTGGCAGGCAGACAGGCGGCGGAAGACGTCGTCGGTGATCACCTCGTTGGACTTGTCCTCGAAGAAGAGGTCTTCCTCCTCCTCGTAGACGTCCAGCCCCAGGGCGCCGATGCGGGAGGTCTTGAGGGCCTCGATGGCGGCGTTGGAGTCGAGCAGGCCGCCCCGGCTGGTGTTGATGATCATCACCCCGTCCTTCATCTTGGCGAAGGCCTCCTTGTTCAGCAGGTGATAGTTCTCCTTGAACAGGGGGCAGTGCAGGCTGATGACATCGGACTGACGGAATAGGGTGTCGAGATCCACGTACTCGGCGCCCAGATCGATGGCCGCCTGGTTCGGATAGGGATCGCTCACCAGCAGGCGCATGCCGAACCCCTTGAGGATGCGCAAGGTGGCGATGCCGATCTTGCCGGTGCCTATGATGCCGGCGGTGCGGCCATGCATGTTGAAGCCGACCAGCCCCTCCAGGGAGAAGTTGGCGTCCCGGGTGCGCTGATACGCCTTATGGATGCGGCGGTTGAGGGTCATCATCAGGCCCACCGCATGTTCGGCAACGGCCTCGGGGGAGTAGGCAGGCACCCGCACCACCTTGAGTCCCAGCTCCTTGGCGGCGGCCAGATCCACGTTGTTGTAACCGGCGCAGCGCAGGGCGATGACCCTGGTGCCGTACTGCGCCAGCTCGGTCAGCACTTCGCGGTCGGCATCATCGTTGACGAACAGGCAGACCACGGGGAAGCCGTGGGCGAGACGGGCCGTCTTGGCCTCCAGCCGCACGTCGAAGAACTCCAGATCGAAACCGTACTGGGCGTTGGCCTGGTGGAAATGTTCCTTGTCGTAGCTCTTGGTACTGAAAACGGCGACTCTCATGGTGCGCTCTCCGTAGATAATGATGTGGTTAAATTACAACAAATAGTGACCGTCATCACGGGATAAGTGGTGCTGTTTCAACCCCAGGGCATGATGGGGACGGCACTCACTGCACTCTTGTACGAACCATCCACCAACTTGGTGCTGTAAGTCAGATAGACAAGGGCATTGCGCTTCTCGTCGTAAAAACGCACCACCTTCTGCTCCTTGAACACCAGCGAGGTGCTGACATCAAACACCTCTTCCCCCGCCTTCAGCCTGGCGGGCAGGGTGATGGGGCCGATCTGGTGGCAGGAGAGGGAGGCGTGGGAGGGATCTTCCGCCAGCCCGAGTCCGCCCTTGACGCCGCCGGTCTTGGGGCGGGCCAGATAGCAGGCGACACCGGCGATTTTCGGGTCGTCGAACGCCTCCACCAGGATCTTGTGGTTGGGGCCGAGCAGCTTGAAAGCGGTGCTCACCTCGCCGACGGGATCGGCCTTGTCGGCCAGCACCGGGCCGGCCATCAGTGCCCCCAGCAGCAGGGGCAGGGTGCGAGCAAGGGTCTGAAGATGTCTCATGGTCTCTCCTGTTGGCCTCCCTCAGAAAGGGATGCCCAAACGACGATAGAGGCTGGCCAGCACCCAGGCGGGGCCTACCAGCAGAAATTGCAGGTCGGTGAGAAAGGAGGGGCGTTTCCCCTCGATATGGTGACCGACGAACTGGGCTATCCAGAACAGCACGAACCCGATAAGGGCAGGCCACAGCAGCGGCCCCTGCCAGACGTGGCAGAAGGCCAGCCCCAGGGCGGTCAGGGCCGTCATCCCCGTAAAGATCGTCAACGACAGCCGCAGGTAGAAGACCAGCACCGGGATGGCCGCCAGCTCCGCCCAGTTGAGGGACGCTGGCAGGGGACCAGCGGGCAGGCACCAGAGCAGTGCCAGGATGCAGAGGTAGATGCCTGGCACCGCCACCTTGTGGATGGCCACATTGACGGGGTGTTGATGGCTCTGGCCGTAGTCGCGAAACCAGTCATCCAGTCGTTTCATGGCACCTCCCTGGTGCGCGTATTGAGGCCGGGCGACCTCGCGTTCCTGTGCGTCTGCGGCGGGCTGCGCCCACCGGATGGGATGACCCGCGGCTGATCACGCTCCCGGCGGCGGATATTCCCAACGCCGGGATACCGTGTCCGTTTATGCTCGCAGCGGTGGATATTCTCAACGCCGGATATCGTGTCCGTTTACTCCTGCGACGGTGGATATTCCCAATATTGGGCCGGAATGCTTTTGAGCAAGGGGGTCATGTCGGGATTGGGCAGGGCGATGGTGACTCTCTGCTCCAGATTCGCGCTGGCCAGGGCCTCGCGGATCTTGGGGTTCTCCCGAAAGAACGCCATGAAGCTGCCGTCGGCATAGGCACGCTCGAGGCCGGTCTGGATCGCCTTGGCCAGCTTCGGCGACTCCGGGCTGACGAAGAAGAACTCGGCGAAGGGGTAGCGGATCAGCAGGTGCTGATCGATCACCAGGTTGGGATATTGTGCCGCCAGCTCGCTGCGTTCGGCGAAGATTTCCACCAGACCACGGGGGAAGAAGTCCAGCTTATCGCCGTCATTCATCAGGCGAAACAGGTTGCTGTAGCGCCCGGCATAGGTGGGAATGCCTGCCAGTTCCAGGATCTTGTTGTCGGCCCAGCCCACCCCCTGTGCGGCTTTCAGTTTCTTGAGGTCTGCCAGGGTGTTGATCTGGTTGAACCGCTCCTGGGCATCGGCGTGGATGAAGGAGAGGCGCAGCCCTTCCAGGCCACGAAACAGCGGGATTGGCACTGCGGTGAGGGAGGATTCCAGCGCGCTGGAGGTACCCATCCAGAACACATTGATGACCTTGCCCTTGGCAAGCGCCTGCTGGAGGCTGTACTGGTTGAGATTGAGGTCGACCCGCTCCAGCTTGTAGGGCTGCCCGGCGTGGTTGAGCGCCAGTTCCAGCAGCTTGAGCTGGTATTCGTTGTCGAGATCGTTGATCGGTCGGCTGGGGACCTTGACGGTGAGCGTCTGTGCTTGTGCCAGCAATGGCAGGCACAAGCACAGCCTGATGAGCCATTTCACGCTTTGATCTCCTGTAGGATCCGGGACTTGCCCGGAGTCTAACAGAAGTTGTCACGCTCTTGCTGTGAAAGGGGCCGGGGATCACCCGGCCGCGTCATCTTCGGGCATGGCCTGCCCTGTGCCCGGCTCGTACCGAGGCCGGGCTTGTTCGCCGCATCAGGCGACGCGACGGAACACGTGAGTGTCGTTGAATTCCTTGGTGCTCTGGCATTCAACACAGAAGCGGGACTCGGGACGGGCCTGCAGCCGCTTGAGAGAGATCTCGTCGCCACAGGATTCGCAATAGCCGAAATCCCCTTCATTGATCCGCTTCAACGCCCCTTTCAGCTTGCGCAGGTGCAACTTGTCGTGCTCGATGCGGTTCAGCTCCAGGCGACGGGCCTCCTCGACACTGGCACGGTCAATTTCATCCGCCATCTCGTTGGTATCGGTGGCGATAGCCTGGCTGGCCTGGGAGTTGAGACGTTCTTCGAGCTCAAGGATTTGTCGCTCGATCTGGCCTTTGTAGAAGGTCAGTTGGTCTTCTGTCATGAAATCACACATACGGTTTGCTACCAGTCAGTTTCCCAATGTTACCCATTGATGGGGGCTGTCTGTCGTCAGACCAAGCCCTTGTATCCCGTTTTGCACCAAATCCATGCAGGAGAGTGCAAATCAGGGCGGGCCTTGTACCAAAAAAATGCAGACATGCAAAGGAAATTGGATAAGGAGTGTGCGCCCTTGCAAAGAAATGGGCCTTCTCCGACAGGGTCTGACTGAGTATCGAACGAGATCCCGCCGCCGTTGGCATCGAGCTTGCAGTGGGCTGATCGTGACACAAAGTGTTTAGTATTTGGTGCCGAGCTGGTCATTATACAGGCCGTTGTTTATAGTTTTTTAAACACCGCTGCTTGACAAAGGCCTTTATCACGGGCTTTTATGGTGTGGTCGATTACATTTTCTTAACAAGGGTGTTCCTTATATTAGACACCCTTGACAATGGCAACCGTAAAGTCGGGGTTTAACATGGACAGTATCAAGGGCTGGATGGAGAGCAATCGCATCACGGAAGTGGAGTGCCTGTTTCCGGATTTCACCGGCAATGCCCGAGGCAAGATCATTCCAGCCAACAAGTTTCTGCGCGAAGGGGGCATGCGGCTGCCCGAGGTCATCTTCACCCAGACGGTGACCGGCGAGTACCCGGATGACGACAGCATGATAGACCCGCTGGAGCGGGACATGCAGCTCTATCCCGATCCCAACACCATTCGTTTCGTACCCTGGGCGCTGGAGCCCACCGCCCAGGTGATCCACGACTGCTTTGACGTCAACGGCAAGCTCATCGACATCGCTCCCCGCTCCGTGCTGCGCCGGGTTCTGTCATTCTACGAGAAGCAGGGCTGGAAGCCGGTGGTGGCGCCGGAGCTGGAGTTCTACCTGGTGACCCGCAACGAAGATCCCGACTATCCGCTGGTGCCGCCGGTGGGCCGCAACGGCCGCCCGGAAACGGCCCGCCAGTCGTTCAGCATCGATGCGGTGAACGAATTCGACCCCATCTTCGAGGACATGTACGACTACTGCGAGGCCCAGGAGCTGGAGGTGGACACCCTGATCCATGAATCCGGCGCCGCCCAGATGGAGATCAACTTCCTGCACGGGGATGCCATCGATCTCGCCGACCAGGTGTTTCTGTTCAAGCGCACCATGCGCGAGGCCGCCCATCGCCACGGCATCTATGCCACCTTCATGGCCAAGCCCATGAGCAACGAACCGGGTTCCGCCATGCACATCCACCAGAGCCTGGAAGACATGGATGGCAACAACCTGTTTGGTACCAGCGAAGGGGGCAACTCCGATCTGTTCATGCATTTCATCGCCGGCCTGCAGAAATACACCCCGGCAGTGACCGCCCTGCTGGCGCCGAACGTCAACTCCTACCGCCGCCTCACCTTTGGCGAGAGTGCGCCGCGCAACGTGCAGTGGGGGGTGGAAAACCGCACCTGCGGCCTGCGGGTCCCCTTCTCCGAACCGAGTGCACGCCGGGTCGAGAACCGCTTCGCCGGGGCCGATGCCAATCCGTATCTGGCCCTGGCCGCCACCCTGGCCTGCGGCTACCTCGGCATGCTGGAGAAGCTCGAACCCATGCAGGAGATGAAGGCGAGTGCCTATGACCTGCCCTACAGCCTGCCCCGCTCGCTGGAGGAATCGCTGAGCCACCTGGAGCAGTGTGAACCCATCAAGGACATGCTGGGGGAGCGCTTCATCCGCGCCTTCGTGGCCGTCAAACGCAAGGAGTACGAGACCTACTTCGGCGTGATCAGCCGCTGGGAACGGGAATTCCTGCTGCTGAACGTCTGATCTGTCCCCGGGGGAGGCGAGGCCTCTCCCCGTCATATCGCAAGCAAGGGGCCGAAGGCCCGTCTGGCGGGGGCGCCCGCGACCCGGAAGGCACCGAGTATAGGTGAGGCCCGCTCCCGCAATGGAGAGGGGCGTCACCTGCAATCAACTGGCGACGATGTTCGCCCCATGGAAAGGCATCGAGCAGGCAATCGAGCAGGCAAGAGAGCGCCAGCCCCGTGAATGGCAGTGACCGGGCAGGCCACCCGTGCCCTCATGAATGGCGACAAGATTCGCCGAATCGAAGGAACCGAGGAGCAAGCAATGCAGCACACCACCCGTGAGTGGCAGCAACTGGAAGCCAGCCATCATCTGCATCCGTTTACCGATTTTCAGGCCCTGAACAAGAAGGGCAGTCGCATCATCACCAAGGCCGAAGGCGTCTATCTGGAAGACTCCGAAGGCAAGCGCATTCTGGACGGGATGGCGGGTCTGTGGTGCGTCAACATGGGCTACGGCCGTCAGGAGCTGGTGGATGCCGCCACTCGCCAGATGCAGCAGCTGCCCTACTACAACCTTTTCTTCCAGACCAGCCACCCCCCTGCTGCCGAGCTGGCCACCCTGCTGGCCGAGATCACGCCTTCCCACCTCAACCACGTCTTCTTTACCGGCTCGGGCTCGGAGTGCAACGACACCGTGCTGCGCATGGTGCGCCACTACTGGGCCAGCAAGGGACAACCTGACAAGCAGGTGATAATCAGCCGCCACAATGCCTATCACGGCTCCACCGTGGCGGGGGCCAGTCTGGGCGGCATGAAGGGGATGCACGCCCAGGGCGGCTTGCCCATTCCGGGCATAGTACACATCGACCAGCCCTATCACTTCGGTGAGGGAGAGGGCATGAGCGCCCACGAGTTCGGTCTGGCCCGTGCCCGCCAGCTGGAAGAGAAGATCCTGGCACTGGGGGTGGACAAGGTGGCCGCCTTCATCGGCGAGCCTATCCAGGGTGCGGGGGGGGTCATCATTCCCCCCGAGAGCTACTGGCCCGAGATCCAGCGCATCTGCGACCAGTACGGCATCCTGCTTATCGCCGACGAGGTGATCTGCGGCTTTGGCCGCACCGGCCACTGGTTTGCCAGTGAAGGTTTTGGCATCAAACCCGACCTCATGTGCCTGGCCAAGGGCATTACCTCCGGCTATCTGCCGATGGGCGCCGTGATGGTGGGGGACAGGGTCGCCAGGGTGCTGGTGGAAGAGGGGGGGGAGTTCAACCATGGCTTCACCTATTCCGGCCATCCGGTCGCCTGCGCCGTGGCCATTGCCAACATCCAGCTTATGCAAAGGGAGAGCATAGTTAAGCGAGTTCATGATAGTATCGGCCCCTATTTGCAGCGCCGCTGGGCTGAGCTGGCGGACCATCCGCTGGTGGGGGAAACCCGTGGAAAAGGCCTGGTCGCCGCGCTGGAAATAGTGCAGGACAAGCAGACGAAACGTCGCTTCCCGGCCGAGCTCCATGCCGGGATGACCTGTCGGGAGTTCTGTTTTAACAATGGCTTGGTGATGAGGGCTGTCGGCGATACCATGATCATATCGCCCCCCTTGGTGATCACCGAGGAACAGGTGGATGAATTGGTCAAACTGGCCAGGCTCAGTCTGGACCTGACGGCTGCAAAGCTGCGGGAATAGGCGGGAACCGGGCAGGTTGGCTTACGCATACAATTTGCTTAGGAGACAAGGACTATGTCTTTTAAAAAGGGAATGATGGCTGCTTCCGTGGCGCTGGTCATGATGAGTACCGGGGCGATGGCCGACGAGAAGGTGCTGCACGTCTACAACTGGAGCGACTACATCGCGCCGGATACGCTGGAAAACTTCCAGAAGGAGACGGGCATTAAGGTGGTCTACGACGTGTTCGACAGCAACGAAGTGCTGGAAGCCAAGTTGCTGGCAGGCAAGTCGGGCTATGACATCGTCGTACCGTCCAACCCCTTCCTGGCCAAGCAGATCAAGGCAGGTGTCTTCCAGAAGCTGGACAAGTCCAAACTCTCCAACTGGCAGAACCTGGACGTCGACCTACTCAAGGCGCTCGAACCGAGCGATCCGGGCAACCAATACTCCATCCCTTACCTGTGGGGCACCATCGGCTATGCCTACAACGCCGAGAAGGTGAAGGCCGTGCTGGGGGCCGATGCCCCGGTGGACTCCTGGGATCTGGTGTTCAAGCCGGAGAACATGGCCAAGCTGAAGGAGTGCGGTGTCTCCTTCCTCGACTCGCCGACCGAAATGCTGCCGGCCGCCCTGCAATACCTGGGCTTCAAGCCGGACAGCCAGAAGCCGGATGAGCTGAAGAAGGCAGAGGATCTGTTCCTCTCCATCCGTCCCTATACCGCCTATTTCCACTCCTCCAAGTACATTTCGGATCTGGCCAACGGCAACCTGTGCGTGGCGGTCGGTTACTCCGGTGACCTGCAGCAGTCCAAGGCGCGTGCCGCCGAGGCCAAGAACGGTGTCAGCCTGACTTACACCATTCCGAAAGAGGGGGCAGGCAGCTTCTTCGACATGATCGCCATCCCGGCGGATGCCAAGAACGTCGAGGCGGCCCACACCTTCATCAATTACCTGATGAAGCCGGACGTGATCGCGAACATCACCAACGTGGTGCAGTTCCCGAACGGCAACAAGGCGGCCACGCCGCTGGTGGACGAGGCGATCCGTACCGACCCGGGTATCTACCCGACGCCGGATACCCTCAAGAAGATCTACACCTTCCCGGATCTGCCGGCCAAGGTGCAGCGTCTGATGACCCGCAGCTGGACCAAGATCAAGTCAGGCAAGTAAGAGTGACGAGTACCCCTCCCGGTCCGCAGTTCGGCCGGGAGGGTGGTGACCACCCGACAGGTTGGACGGCGCGTATGGATGCGCGACTGGCAAAATCACACAAATGAGGACTGATAAGTGCACATGACCAAGATGGCAACGCTGGCCCTGACCCTGGGGTTTGCAAATCTGACCCAGGCAGCCCCTGTGGTTCATTTTTACAACTGGTCCGATTATATCGGCGAGACCACCCTCAGTGACTTTCAGCAGAAGACCGGGATCAAGACCGTCTACGACGTGTTTGACTCCAACGAGACGCTGGAAGGCAAGCTGCTGACCGGACGCACCGGCTACGATCTGGTCGTGCCCTCCAACAATTTCCTGGCCAAGCAGATCAAGGCGGGGGCCTTCCAGAAGCTGGACCTCACCCTGCTGCCAAACCTGAGCAACCTGGACCCCATGCTGCTCAAGCAGCTCGAGAAGGTGGATCCGGGCCATCAGTACGCCGTGCCCTACCTCTGGGGCACCAACGGCATCGGCTACAACGTCGACAAGATCAAGGAAGTGCTGGGTGTCGACAAGATTGACTCCTGGGCGACCATCTTCGAGCCGGAAAACATGAAGAAGCTCTCCCAGTGCGGCGTGGCCTTCCTCGATTCGGCGGACGAGATGATCCCGGCTGCCCTCAACTACCTGGGGCTCAACCCCAACAGCCATGAGCCGGCGGATATCAAGCGGGCCGAAGAGCAGCTGCTCAAGGTGCGCCCCTACGTGGCCTACTTCCACTCCTCCAAGTACATCGGTGACCTCGCCAACGGCAACATCTGCGTGGCGGCCGGGTTCTCCGGCGACATCCTGCAGGCGGCGTCCCGGGCCGAGGAGGCGGGCAAGGGGATCAATATTGCCTACAGCATCCCCAAGGAGGGTGGCAATCTCTGGTTCGACATGATGGCGATCCCGGCCGATGCCACCAACGTGAAAGAGGCTCACGCCTTGATCAACTACATTCTCGAACCGCAGGTCATCGCCAAGGTGAGCGACTATGTGGGTTACGCGAACCCGAACATCAAGGCGGGAGAGTTCATGGACAAGGCCGTGCGCGAGGACGAGTCTGTCTATCCCCCCCAGGCGGTGCTTGAGCGTCTGTATGTGCAGGAAGCACATCCCCGCTCGGTGCAGCGCCTGATCACCCGGAGTTGGACCAAGATCAAATCCGGAACCTAACCTTGGCGCCCATCCCGGGGCGCCAGATTGTATTGATGGATCGGCCCAGGCCGGAATCACCTTTGGGAGTTTGGTAATGGCGATAGCCTCCAGTGCCTACAAGAAAGCCCTCGAGGGCAGCCAGCAGCGTAAAGAAGTGCTGGTCAAAATAGACAGGGTAAGCAAGCAGTTCGACGAAACGCTGGCGGTCGACAACGTGTCTCTCAACATCCACAAGGGCGAGATCTTCGCCCTGCTGGGTGGGTCCGGCTCCGGCAAGTCCACCTTGCTGCGGATGCTGGCCGGGTTCGAGCGACCCACGGAAGGACGGCTGTTCCTCGACGGCGTCGACATTACCGACATGCCGCCCTATGAACGCCCCATCAACATGATGTTCCAGTCCTATGCCCTGTTCCCCCACATGACGGTGGCCCAGAACATCGCCTTCGGCCTCAAGCAGGATGGCCTGCCCAAGGCGGAGATCGATGCCCGGGTGGAAGAGATGCTCAAGCTGGTGCAGATGACCCAGTACGCCCGCCGCAAACCGCACCAGCTCTCCGGTGGTCAGCGTCAGCGGGTGGCCCTGGCCCGTTCCCTGGCCAAGCGTCCCAAGCTGTTGCTGCTGGACGAGCCCATGGGGGCACTGGACAAGAAGCTGCGCTCTACCATGCAGCTCGAGCTGGTCGAGATCATCGAGCGGGTGGGCGTGACCTGCGTCATGGTGACCCACGATCAGGAAGAAGCCATGACCATGGCCGAGCGGATCGCCATCATGCACCTCGGTTGCATCGAGCAGATCGGCAGCCCGATGGATATCTACGAGACCCCGGCCAGTCGGCTGGTGTGCGAGTTCATCGGCAACGTCAACCTGTTTGACGGCCTGCTGGTGGAGGATGAGCAGGACCACGCCATCATCGCCTGTGCGGATCTGGAGCAGCCCATCTATGTGGGTCACGGCATCAGCTCCCGGGCGGAGAACAAGAAGGTCACCTATGCCCTGCGTCCGGAAAAACTGCTGATGAGCCTGCAAAAGCCGGAAGAGATCGAGCATCCGGACTTCAACTGGACCAAGGGCGAGGTTTATGACATCGCCTATCTGGGCGGCCATTCCGTGTATCACATCCAGTTGCCCTCGGGCAAAATCGTTCAGGCTTTCATCGCCAATGCCGAACGCCACGGCAAACGGCCGACCTGGGATGACCAGGTGTTCCTCTATTGGGAAGATGACAGCGGCGTGGTGCTGCAATCATGAAGGCATTGAGACGACTCAAACAGGTGGGAGGGCGGCAGCTGGTCATCGGCATCCCCTTCTTCTGGCTGTTCCTCTTCTTCCTGCTGCCCTTCATCATCGTCGTGAAGATCAGCTTCGCCGAAGCGGACGTGGCCATCCCGCCCTACACGGACGTGGTGAGCTGGGCAGACAATCAGCTCACCATACTGCTCAACCTGGGCAACTACCTGCTGCTGCAGGAGGATGAGCTCTACATCGCGGCTTATCTGGGGTCCCTCAAGATAGCCCTGGTCAGCACCCTGCTCTGCCTGTTGATCGGTTATCCCATGGCTTACGCCATTTCGCGGGCCAACAAGGAGACTCAGACCGTTCTGCTGCTGCTCATCATGATGCCGACCTGGACGGCGATCCTGATCCGGGTCTACGCCTGGATGGGGATCCTCAGCAACAACGGCCTGCTCAACAGCGTCCTGCTGGGCATCGGGGTGATCGACGAACCGCTGCAGATCCTCAATACTAACCTGGCGGTCTATATCGGCATCGTTTACTCCTACCTGCCGTTCATGGTGCTGCCGCTTTATGCCAACCTGGTCAAGCACGACCAGAGCCTGCTGGAGGCGGCCTCCGATCTGGGTGCCCGCAACCTGACCCGGTTCTGGCAGATCACGGTGCCACTCTCCAAGAACGGCATCATCGCCGGTTGCATGCTGGTCTTCATCCCGGTGGTGGGCGAGTTCGTCATCCCCGAGATGCTGGGTGGCCCGGAGACCCTGATGATCGGCAAGGTGTTGTGGCAGGAGTTCTTCAACAACCGTGACTGGCCGGTGGCCTCCGCCCTGGCGGTGGTGATGCTGGCAGTGCTGATCATTCCCATCATCCTGTTCAACCGCAACCAGGCCAAAGAGCTGGAGGGCAAGGCATGAGACGTTTCGGTTTTGCCAAGCTGATGCTGTGGCTGGGGCTGCTGTTCATCTACCTGCCCATGATCATCATGGTCATCTACTCCTTCAACGCCTCCAAGCTGGTGACGGTGTGGGGGGGCTGGTCGCTCAAGTGGTACTTCGGCCTGCTCGACAACAAACAGTTGATCGGGTCCGTGTTCCGCTCCCTGGAGATCGCCTTCTACACCGCCATCGCGGCGGTGGCGCTGGGGACGGTGGCGGCCTTCGTGCTGACCCGGATCCCTCACTTCCGTGGCCGGACCCTGTTCGGCGGCATGGTGACGGCGCCGCTGGTGATGCCCGAGGTGATCACCGGTCTCTCTCTGCTGCTGCTGTTCGTGGCCATGGCCCAGCTGGTGGGTTGGCCCGCGGAACGGGGCATGCTGACCATCTGGATAGCACATACCACCTTCTGTACCGCCTATGTGGCGATCGTGGTGTCGGCGCGGCTGCGGGAGCTGGATCTCTCCATCGAGGAGGCGGCCATGGACCTGGGTGCCAAGCCCTGGAAGGTGTTCTTCCTGATCACCATCCCGATGATCGCCCCGTCGCTGGCGGCGGGTGGCATGATGTCGTTCGCCCTGTCGCTGGATGATCTGGTGCTGGCGAGCTTCGTCTCCGGCCCGGGTTCGACCACCTTGCCGATGGAAGTGTTCTCGGCGGTGCGTCTCGGCGTGAAGCCCGAGATCAACGCCATCGCGAGTCTGATCCTGCTGTCGGTATCCCTGTTCACCTTCGGTAGCTGGTATCTGATGGCCCGGGCGGAGAAACGCCGCCGTGCCGAAATCGCCATGACCACCCAGATGCAGGCAGTTGCCTGACCTGCCCCGTGATAAGATCCGCATTCCCCCATCCGTCAGGAGAATGGAATGCGGATCTCCCTCTTCATCGGCCAGAGTGCTGAACTGAGCCCAGAGCAGGCCCCTGGCCTCATCAGTGCCATCCACAAGCAGCCTGCCGACGCCCCTCTGTGGTGCGATTTCCTCGGCCTTCGCGGGGATGAGCAGAGCGACAGACGCCATCATGGCGGCCCGGATCGGGCCCTGCACCATTACCCTGTGGAGCACTACGCCTGGTGGAAAACCTGGCAAACCGCGCTGGGACTGCCTGTACCACGCACACCCTGGCAGCCTGCCGCCTTTGGCGAGAATCTCTCTGGTTCGGGGCTGACGGAGGCGCAGGCCTGCATCGGCGATGTCTATCGACTTGGGGAGGCGCTGATCCAGATAAGCCAGCCCAGATCCCCCTGTTTCAAGCTCAACCAGCGCTTTGGCTATGGCCAGCTCTCCCAGGTGATGCAGCTGAGTGGTCGCTGTGGCTGGCTGCTGCGGGTGCTGGAAGAGGGAAAGGTGGATCCGCAGGGGGAGCTGACACTGGTGGACAGACCCTACCCTGAGCTGACGGTGAAGCGCACCGCCGATATCCTGTTCAACCAGGCCCGCAATGAGGAAGATCTGCAACTGCTGCTGGAGAACCCGGCGCTCTCTCCCAACTGGCGCCAGCATGCGGCCCATTGGCTTGAACATGGTGTGGTGGCGGATTGGAGCCGGCGTTTGCTGGGGCCGACCGAGTTCAGGTTGCCTCGACAGGGCTGAAGGCAGGCGGAAAGATGCCTTGTGGCGATTTTTGCTGCGACTCGCTGAATTATTGAGCGTAAAGCCATTTTTTTAGAGTGAATGCAAAAAAAGGCTTGTGTCGGGTCGGGGCTTTCGGTAAATTCTCGCCCCGCAGACATCGGTGTGTAGCGCAGCTTGGTAGCGCACTTCGTTCGGGACGAAGGGGTCGGAGGTTCGAATCCTCTCACACCGACCACATTTGAAAAGGCCGCTCAATGAGCGGCCTTTTCGCATTTGGTTTGTTGAAGCAAAGCTGACATTTCCATTGTCGATTGCTTCTACTGCTCCGATCTCCCTCATTTGCCCAATTAAAAGGGCCACCGCTCGGTGGCCCCACTGGTGGAGTCTGATCCTGACTCCGGCACTCTAGATTGTGACAATCTCGTTATGGGTCTTGTCGATGGTGCCCTCCTTGCGCCCCAGGCGCTCATTCAGATATGCCAGTGCTGATGCCGCAATGCCTTGAAACCGTGTTGGGTTTGCAGGGCCGCATGCTTGGGGTACTCACTAATGAAATGTGCTATTCCCTCCATCAGTTGTGAACGCAGCGAAGACACGGGCTCATGCCAGGCTTGCAGGCAGAGATGACCAGGGATCAGCTGCTCTCGATACGCTTCCAGCAGCGATTCCGGCCAGGGCTCGATATGGGAATCGTGACGCAGTAAATAGTGGGCGGCGGGTTCACGGGCATAGATGAACTGAACTTGGGCCAGGTCGCGTTGGCTTAGCGTTTGGCTGCCGATATGGCAAGTCAGATATTTTCCCGTCTTCAGATTCAGGAAGTGACCGCGTTGCCGACAGGCAATGATGCGATACCAGGGCAGGGGTGAACAGAGAGAATACCCCTCCAGCTCCTGCTCCAACCAGTGACGGCACTCTGGGGTCTGCACTTCTTCGCGCATGGCCTCAAGTCGTGTCAGCAAGGCTCTGGATGGTTGGGTAGCCAGTATCGCGCTCATCGTCTGCAATCCTCCCTCTGCACAGAATCCCGACTTTCAGTATGGACCCTGAGCGGAGGAGGGGGTAAGAATTCTAATGATTAAAATCAGCTTAGAAGCGCACTTTTTATGCAATAAAAACCATTAGCCGACGAGGTAGGTCCCCGTGCCGAAGGCGATGTGAGTGCCCTCTTCGTTGTGCAGCTCCATGCGGGCGACCGCGACCTTGCTGCCTGCCCGGATGATGTGGGCGGTGGCGATGAACTCGTTGCCGCGACCGGGACGAAGATAGTCCACCCGCAGATCGATGGTGCCAAGCCGCGAGAAGCGCTCCTTGAGATAGCTGGGGGAGAAGTTCTCCAGCTCGTCGATGCAGGAGGCTGCGACTATCATGCCGCCCGCCACGTCGAGCAGGCTGGCGGTGACGCCGCCGTGCAGTATGTTGTGGAAAGGGTTGCCGATGAGCTTCTGTTCCATCTTGATGCGCAGCTCCACTTTATCGAAGTCGTAGTGGGTGACTTGCATGCCGATCAGCTTGTTGAAGGGCATCTTTTCGGCGAACAGGTTGGCTATGCCACTGAGCGCCATCTTCTTGAGCATCTGTTTCATTCCTTGAGTCCGCCCTGTCATCAAAGCCGAGTAAAAACTCCAGCCAGTCTGCAACACTTCCTTAACACTCGCAATGGCAGGTTTATTGTGGGCGGCGGCTGCTTTAGAATGGCGACCCCAAAGGAGAGCCCATGACCGTCATTGCCGAAACCCTGCCTGACCCTCAGCCAGAGAATCCCCTTGCCCTGTTGCAGGCGGTGTTTGGCTATCAGCAGTTTCGGCCGGGCCAGCTCGAGATCATCGAGCAGATAGTGGCGGGGCGCGATGCCCTGGTGCTCAAACCCACCGGCGGCGGCAAGTCGCTTTGCTACCAGATCCCGGCGCTGCTGCGACCCGGGCTCGGTGTGGTGGTCTCCCCCCTCATCTCGCTGATGAAGGATCAGGTCGACACCCTGCGCGCCAACGGCGTGGCGGCGGTCTACATCAACTCGGCACTGAGCCGGGAAGAGATGATCCAGAACTTCGCCGCCATGCGCCGGGGCGAGATCAAGCTGGTTTATGTTTCCCCCGAGCGTTTGCTGCAGCACGAGTTCATGGACCGGTTGGCGGAGCTGCCCCTCGGCCTGTTCGCCATCGACGAGGCGCACTGCGTCTCCCAGTGGGGGCACGATTTTCGGCCGGAATACGCGGCGCTGGGACGGCTCAAGCAGTGGTTCCCCCAGGTGCCGGTGGTAGCGCTCACCGCCACCGCCGACGAGGCGACCCGCAGCGACATGCTGCACCGGCTGGAACTGAACGATCCCTTCATCCACACCGCCAGCTTCGATCGGCCCAATATCCGCTACAGCCTGGTGGAGAAGTTCAAGGCGGCGGAGCAGTTGCTGCGCTACGTGCAGAGCCAGAAGGGCAACTGCGGCATCGTCTACTGCTCCAGCCGCAATCGGGTGGAGGAGGTGGCCGAGCGGCTATCCCGTCACGGCTGCAAGGCGGCACCCTATCATGCCGGTCTGCCGCTGGAGCTGCGTCAGCAGACCCAGGAGGCCTTCCTCAAGGATGACATCGAGATCGTGGTGGCGACGGTGGCGTTCGGCATGGGCATCGACAAGCCCAACGTGCGCTTCGTGGTGCACTACGACATCCCGAAGAACATCGAATCCTACTATCAGGAAACCGGCCGCGCCGGGCGTGACGGCACTCCTGCGGAGGCGCTGCTGCTCTACGATCCCGCCGACATCGGTCGGGTGCGCCGGCTGCTCGACAACATCGAAAACCCCCAGCAGTTGCAGGTGGAGCAGTACAAGCTCAACGTGATGACGGCCTTTGCCGAGGCGCAGACCTGCCGCCGTCAGGTGCTGCTCAACTACTTCGGCGAGTACAACGACAAGCCGTGCGGCAACTGCGACATCTGCCTCGATCCGCCCCAGAGTTATGACGGCACCGAAGATGCCCAGAAGGCGCTCTCCTGCGTCTGGCGGGTGGGACAGAATTTCGGGGTCGGTTATGTGGTGGAGGTGCTGCGCGGATCGCTGAACCAGCGCATCAAGGATCACGGTCACGACAAGCTGTCGACCTACGGCATCGGCAAGGATCAGAGCCACGAATACTGGATGAGCGTCATCCGCCAGCTGATCCACAAGGGGTTGCTGACCCAGAACATCACCCGCAATCTGGTGTTGCAGCTGACCGAAGCGGCTCGACCCGTGCTGCGTGGCGAGATGAAGCTTGAACTGGCAGTCCCCCGCCTGCAGCCCATCTCCAGTCGCAAGGAGAAGCGCAACGGCCTGCTCGACAACGCCAACTATGACAAGCGGCTGTTCAAGGAGCTGCGCGCCCTGCGCAAGCAGATCGCCGAGGATGAAGAGGTGCCGCCCTATGTGGTGTTCAACGACGCCACCCTGGTTGAGATGGCACAGCTCATGCCGATGACCGAGGAGGAAATGCTGGCGGTCAACGGTGTCGGTCACCGCAAGCTGGAGCGCTTCGGTGAGGCCTTTATGGACCTGATCATCGACTACTGCCGCCGGTAGGGTCGGCCCAGGTAGACCTTGTCATCGACCGTTGCAGGCCCAGGCCGGTAGGCTGGCACAACAAACAGTGGAAAGGCGCCCGTTGGTCGGCGCCATGCATTATTTCAGGCTGGCGTAATAGGCTGCCAGATTCTCCATGTCCGCCTCGGTCAGCATCGCCATGAAGGGAACCATCAGTGGCTCGGTACGGGAACCCCCCTTGAACGCCTTCATCTGCTTGAGCAGATAGGCCTGGTTCTGGCCCGCGAGGTGGGGGTAGGTCGGGACGCTCGCCTTGCCATCCGCGCCATGACAGGCGGCACAGACCACGGATTTGGCCTTGCCTGCGTCTATGTCGGCCGCCTTGGCCTGATGGCCCCAGGCAAGCGCCAGCAGGGGCAGGGTATAGACCCACTTTGGCATCGTCTTCTCCTTGAAAAGAATAATCGTGATCGCCTGTTAGCCTCGATGAGCCGACGGCGGTATAAAGAGTGACACGAGCATACGCAGGGACAACCCCCATCACCATGAAGTTGATCAACACTTTTGCCACCGAACTCCCCTGGGCTTGCGAGCCCGTTGCCCCGCAACCGCTGCATGGCCCCAGATTGCTGCATCTGAACCGTGCGCTTCTTGGTGAGCTGGGGCTCGGGGAGGTGAGCGAGGCGCAGTGGCTCGCCTGTTGCGGCCAGGGGCAGCCTCTGCCGGGCATGCAGCCGGTGGCCCAGGTCTATGCGGGCCACCAGTTCGGTGGCTACAGCCCGCGCCTCGGGGATGGCCGCGCCCTGCTGCTGGGGGAGCAGCTGGTGCCTGATGGCAGCCGCTGGGACCTGCACCTCAAAGGGGCGGGCAAGACGCCATTCTCCCGCTTCGGCGACGGCCGTGCCGTGCTGCGATCCAGCATTCGCGAGTATCTGGCTTCCGAGGCGCTGCATGCCCTCGGCATTCCCACCACCCGGGCTCTGGTGCTGTTGGGCAGTGACGAGCCTGTCTACCGGGAGCAGGTGGAGAGCGGGGCGACCGTGCTGCGCACCGCGCCGAGCCATCTGCGCTTCGGTCACTTCGAGTATTTCGCCTGGAGCGGGCAGGGGGAGAAGATCCCCGCCCTCATCGACTATGCGCGGCGTTACCACTTCCCCGAGCTGACCGATGGCGCCGAGCTGTTTGCCGAAGTAGTGCGCCGCACCGCGCTGCTCATCGCCAAGTGGCAGGCGGCGGGGTTCTGTCACGGGGTGATGAACACCGACAACATGTCCCTGCTCGGGCTGACCCTGGATTACGGCCCCTACGGCTTCATCGACGCCTATGTGCCGGACTTTGTCTGCAACCACTCGGATCCGGACGGTCGCTATGCGCTGGATCAGCAGCCTGCGGTCGGATACTGGAACCTGCAGAAGCTGGCACAGGCGCTGGCCGGCCATGTGGATGGCGACGCGCTCGCGTCGGCCCTGGCCCAGTACGAGCACCAGCTGATGTTGCACTACTCCGAGCTGATGCGCGCCAAGCTGGGGCTGGCGGTGTGGGAAGAGGAGGATCCGGCGCTGTTCCGCGAGTTGTTCCGGCTGCTGGCGGCGCACAAGGTGGATTACCACCTCTTCCTGCGACGTCTCGGTGAGGTGACGCGAGAGGGAGCGTGGCCCGCCCGCCTGCTGGCCCTGCTGCCCGATCCTGCCGTCTGGCAGGGGTGGCTTGAGGCCTATCGGGCACGCCTCGCCCGGGAAGGGAGCGTGGATGGTGTGCGCAAGGGGCAGATGGACGCGGTCAATCCCAAGTATGTGCTGCGCAACGCCCTGGCCCAGCAGGTGATAGAGGCGGCTGAACGGGGCGACATGGCGCCGTTCGAGCGGCTGTTTGCGGCCCTGCAGCACCCCTATGATGACCAACCCGAATACGAGGATCTCGCCACCCCGCATCCGGGCTGGTATTGCGGGGGCGAGCTCTCGTGCAGCAGTTGAGGAGCCGCAGATGAACTGGCGTATCACGCAGACAGACAGGGAAGCCGGGGTGGTGATGCTGACCTGCCCGGGCCTTGACTGGGACAGCTTCCCGACTCTGGCCGAGGCCCTGTTGCAGGAGTGGGAGCTGGCGGCACTCGAGCGGGAGTGGGGGGCGGATCGCCACAGCTGGCTGCTGGAGTTTGAAGGCAGCCGCTTTCGGCTCGAGTACGAACATTACAGTGGCTGCTGGCTGGCGGCGGTGCAGCCGGACGGCGCGGAGGCGCTGCTCTGGCTGGCTCGGCAGTCCCGGGAGTGAGCTTGGCGTGCGATGCGAGTCAATCCCTTGAGATAACCGCATAAAGATTGAACTATCAATTTGGGGGCGTATAATCTCGCCCCTTGATTATCGCCATGGTGGCGATATGGGTTCCCTAACCCCATTAACCAAAAAGGTCACAATATGAACCTGACTCCGGCTCAGTACCAGACGGCACTGATGCGTCTCTCATTGTTCCACATCCTGATCATTGCCAGCAGCAACTACCTGGTGCAGCTGCCGATCACCATCTTTGGCTTCCACACCACCTGGGGTGCCTTCAGCTTCCCGTTCATTTTCCTGGCCACCGATCTGACGGTGCGGATCTTCGGCGCAGGCCTGGCGCGCAAGATCATCCAGACCGTGATGCTGCCGGCATTGACCGTGTCCTACGTACTCTCGGTGCTCTTCTTCGAAGGGAGCTTCCAGGGGGTGGGCAATCTGGCAGAGTTCAATCTCTTTGTTGCCCGGATCGCGTTAGCCAGCTTTATGGCCTATCTGGTGGGCCAGTTCATGGATGTGGTGGTGTTCAACCGCCTGCGCCTGCTGAAAGCCTGGTGGGTGGCACCGGCGGCCTCCACCCTGTTCGGCAATCTGGTGGATACCATCGCCTTCTTCAGCATCGCCTTCTGGCGCAGCACAGATCCCTTCATGGCCGAGCACTGGGTCGAGATCGCGACCGTAGATTACGTATTCAAGTTGCTGATAAGTCTGGGGTTGTTTGTGCCGCTTTACGGTGTGCTGCTGCGCTATCTCAGCCGCAAGCTGGTGGGGGAGGCCGGATTGGCTGGCCTGCAAGCTGCTACGCGACAAGCCTGATGAGATTGACCACCCCCATGGGTGGTCAATTTTTTTGTGATCTTCACAAATAAGGCTTGCACAGTTAAATGAGAATGATTATTGTTAACTTGTTTTCCGGGAAAGACTTCATTTGTTCCAACGTGATGGACTTCTTGTGAAGGCACGACATTGCTCACATTGCTTCCAGTTAAGGGGCCAGTAGTTTACTGGCCCTCTTTTTTTGCGTCTTTTCCGCCATCAGCGGGCATAAAAAATGGGAGCCAGGGCTCCCATTATCACTCAGCGCTGTTTACTCGATGTCGAGGGCATCGGGGGAGAGGATCACCCCTGTGGTATCGGCATAGAGGTGGTCATCCGGCAGGAAGGTGACGCCGCCGAAGTTGACCGGCAGATCGGTTTCCCCGATATCCTTGCTGTCGGCGCCCACCGGAATGGCCGCCAGGGCCTGAATGCCGATGTCGAGATCTTCCAGGATATCGACCTCACGGACGCAACCGTAGCAGACGATCCCTTCCCACTCATTTTCCGCCGCCGTGGTGGCGATCTCGCTGTCGATCAGGGCACGACGCATGGAGCCGCCACCGTCGATCAACAGCACGCGACCAACGCCGTTCTCCTTGACCAGTTCACGGATAAGACCGTTCGATTCGAAGCACTTGACCGTGGTGATGACGCCGCCGAAAGAGGCGCGGCCGCCGAAGGAGCAGAGCATGGGTTCGAGTACATCCACCATGTCCTGATAGATGTCGCACAGTTCTGAAGTGTTGTATTCCATTGTGTCAGATCCACCGCTGGAAACAGGTGGATCCAGTATAAGGAGTGGGGTTGGCATTTCAACGACTATTCCTTGCCCAGTGGCGGGAAATGCCGTTTTTGCGCGAAAGCGGCCCCGCGCCATGGCAGGCGCCGCAGACGGTCAGCCTCGGGCCCTAGAGCAGAAACAGGGTCGCCAGCCCCAGGAAGATGAAGAAGCCGCCGGTGTCGGTGATGGCGGTGATCATCACGCTGGCCCCCACCGCCGGGTCGCGCCCCAGCCGACTCATGGTCATGGGGATGATGACCCCCATCAGGGCCGCCACCAGCAGGTTGAGCATCATGGCGAGCGTCATCACCGCGCCCAGCGCCGCATCCTGATAGAGGATGTAGGTGGCCACCCCCATGGTGCCGCCCCACACCAGGCCGTTGATCAGGGCCACCCCCAGCTCGCGCCACAGCAGGAAGGAGACATTGCCGGTCTGGATATGCTGCAGCGCCAGCGCCCGCACTATCATGGTGATGGTCTGGTTGCCGGTGTTGCCGCCGATGCCGGCGACGATGGGCATCAGGGCCGCCAGCGCCACCAGCTGGGAGATGGTGTGCTCGAACAGGCCGATCACCCGCGACGCCACGAAGGCGGTGCAGAGGTTGATGGCGAGCCAGGCCCAGCGGGTCTTGACCGCCTTGGAGACGGGGGCGAACACGTCTTCTTCCTCGCTGATCCCCCCCATGCGGCGCAGGTCGGTGTCGCTCTCTTCATAGACCAGGTCCACCACCTCGGCGACGGTGAGCCGTCCCATCAGCTTGCCCCTGGCATCCACCACGGCGGCGGAGACCAGGTCGTCCCGCTCGAAGGTGCGGGCGGCGGCCTCGTCGTTGTCTTCCGGATCGAAGGTGACCGGATCCTTCTCCATCGCGTTGCTCACCAGGGTTTCGGGCTTGTGCAGCAGCACGGCGGTGAGGGGCAGCTCCCCCTGCAGCCGGTTGCGCCGATCGGTGACGAACAGCTTGTCGGTGTTCTCGGGGATCTGGCCGCGCAGGCGCAGATAGCGCTGGACGGTGGCCAGGGTCACGTCGGGCCGCACCGTGATGAGCTCGAAGTCCATCATGGCGCCGACCGTGTGCTTGCCGTAGCGGATCACCTCGCGCACCTTGTCCCTGTCCATCGGCGCCATGGAGGTGAGCAGCCGTCCCATCAGGTTGCGGGGCAGGTACTGACCCAGGTAGATCTGGTCGTCGATGTCGAGGGTGCTCAGGGCGTGCAGGAGTTCTTTGTCGCTCATGCCGCTGATGAGGCTGTCCCACACCGTCTCCGACGCCTCCACCAGGATCTGGCCGTGCTTGTCTGCATCCACCTGCTGCCACAGCACATGGCGCTCGTCCGGCGGCAGGGATTCCAGCGCATCGGCGATATCGGCGGCGGGCAGGCTGTTGACCAGCCGGGTCAGCTCGCTGGTCTGGTCCCGAAGCTCTGCGTCCTGCTCCCCTTGCGGGTCGAGCAGGCTCTCGGTGAGGGCATCATCGGCCAGCAGCAGCGTGAGGATGCGGGCTCTGTCGTGTTCACGCTGTTTGGCGCTGTTCTTGGGGGGGAGGGACATGAAGCAGAATTCCTGAATTCGGTGATCCGGCGGACAGTCCCCATAGGATACCAGACTCAAAACAAGAGGTTATGACAGTAAATGCAGAAAAAGAAACGCCACCTGAGGGTGGCGTTGGAATGGATGCAGCGATCAGGCCGAAGCTAGGGCCGCGTCTGTGGCGCCTCCTTGCCCGAACCAGGCGAGCTGGTCGGCCAGGGTCACCACCGAACCCACCATGATGAGGGCCGGACTATCAACCCCCACCGCCAGCGCGGGCAGCTCATCAAGGGTGCCGCGAATGACCCGCTGGCAGGGCTGGGTGCCGCGCTCGATCAGCGCCACCGGGGTGTCGCCTGCCTTGCCGTGGGCCAGCAGCTGTTCACGGATGGTGGTGCAGGATGAGAGCCCCATGTAGAAGACCAGTGTCTGCTTGTCTTTGGCCAGCAGCGGCCAGTCGAGATCCCGGGCGCCCCCCTTGCCGTGGGCGGTGACGAAACGCGGTCATAGACCACCACGTCCGCCTGCTGCATCTGGCGCAGGGCGTGCAGGGTGAGCAGACCCGGATCGCCGGGGCCAGCCCCCACCAGCACCACTTCGCCAGCGGTCTGGCTTTCGTCGGCAAACAGGCTGTCGGCCAGCTGATTGGCAGAGGCGCTATCACCCCGTGCCAGTGCCTGCCCGAGCCGATCCGTCCCGAGCAGCCGTTCCCAGAAGCGGCGCCGCTCGCCCATGGTGGCGAAGCGGGCCTTGACCCGCTCCCGCAGGCTGCCGGCGAAGGTCGCCACGGCGCCCAGATGTTGCGGCAGCAGGGCCTCGAGTTTTTCCCGCAGCAAGCGGGCCAGCACCGGCGCCTTGCCACCGGAGGAGATCGCCACCATCAGGGGCGAGCGGTCGATGATCGACGGCATGATGAAGCTGGAGCGTTTCGGGTCATCCACCACGTTGGCAAAGATCCGCGCCTGATTGGCGCTCTGGTAGACCAGGGCGTTCACCTCGCACCGATCGGTGGCGGCCACCACCAGCCACTTGCCCGCCAGTTGCTGCGGCGCAAATTCACCGGCCAGCCACTCGATGGTCCCGTTGGCAGCCAGTTCCGCCAGCTCGGGGTCGAGATCGGGCGCGACCACGGTGAGCTGGGTTCCGGCATCCAGCAGCAGGCGCGCCTTGCGCTCTGCTACCTCGCCGCCGCCGACCAGCAGCACGGGTTTGTTGTCGAGCCGGCAAAAGATGGGCAAGTAGTCCATGGGGCCTCCTGATCAGGCGGTTTGGGTCTGGCTGGCAGTGGAGGTGGCGTCGCTCACCGCAACCGGGCGCTCAGCCTTGGGGGTGGCATACCAGTAGCCGAGGCCCATGAAGAGGGCGCCGGAGACGGTGTTGCCCAGGGTCACCCACAGCAGGTTGTGGCCGATGCCGCTCAGGGTGTAGGCCTCGGAGTGGGCACCGAACCAGGAGAGGGCGAACAGGGTCATGTTGGCGACCGAGTGCTCGTAGCCGGAGGCGATGAAGGCGAGCAGGCACCACCAGATGGCGATGAACTTGGCGGCACCCTCGGTGCGCAGCGCCATCCAGATGGCGAGGCAGACCAGCCAGTTGCACAGCACGCCCTTCATGAACAGGGTCAGCGCCGGTGCCTGGGTCTTGGCCAGCGCGACCTTGTGCGCCAGGCTGCCCGCGTCTGGCAGCAGGCTGCCGCCGTAGGAGTAGATCAGCGCCACCGCGATGGAGCCGAGCAGGTTGCCGGCCCAGGTCTGCGGCAGGATGCGCAGCAGATCCCCCATGGAAATTTTGCCGGTCTTCACCCCGAAGGTGAGGAACATGGTGTGGCCGGTGAACAGCTCGGAGCCGGCGATGATGACGAGCGTCAGGGCGATGCCGAAGGTGGCCCCCATCACCAGCGGCCTGATGGCGGGGTCCACCAGATTGCCCAAGGTGAAGATGAGGATGATGCCGAGGCCCACATAGGCTCCCGCCATGGCGGAGCTGAGCCAGAAGCCAAGCTTGTCGCTGCGCTCGAAGCGGTTGATGCGGGCCGCGTTGGCGGCGCACTTGTTGATGGTTTCGGTATACATCTTTGTTTCCTTCAAGAGGGCCGCCCGCGGGCAGCCCTGACTGTTTTTTAACCCCCTCCCTGCCTCCCCCTTGTCAAGGGGGAGGAGCTTTTTGCTCCCTCACCTGTGAAGGGGAGGGCCGGGGTGGGGTCTGGTGTTAGACGGCGACCCAGACCTGCTGGCCGCGCACTTCAACGGGGTAGCTCTGCACCGACATCGCAGGGTTGTCGAAACAGTGGCCGTCGCTCAGGCGAAAGCGCTGCTTCTTGAGCGGGCTGGCTGTCGAAACAGTGGCCGTCGCTCAGGCGAAAGCGCTGCTTCTTGAGCGGGCTGGCGACCCAGAGCTCGCCGTCGTGTTCGCAGATCAGGCCCCGCGACAGCACATTGGCGGCGAAGAAGGGATCCCGGTTGTCGATGGCGAACACCTCGGCCGCTGCGCTCGGGCGGAACAGGGCGATCTGGCGACCTTCCAGCAGGGCACAAACACCGGTGCCCGGCAGGATGTCGTTGAGTTGGCAGGCAAGTTTCATCATTTGGTCTCCACCTCGATCTGGTAGACGGGAATGCGCTCGGCCGGGGTCGCCGGTCGGTGCTGGTCGCGCTCGGCGACGAACTGAACGTCCGGGTCGCGCTTGTCGCTGTTGATGAAGTGGCTGAAGCGCTTGAGCGCCTCCTCTTCGTTGAGGGTGCGCGACCATTCGCACTCGTAGCTGTCGATGAGGGTCTGGATATCGCGTTCCAGCGTCTCGGCCAGTCCCAGCTTGTCGTCGACGATCACTTCGCGCAGGTAGTCGACGCCCCCTTCCAGATTGCCGAGCCAGACCGAGGTGCGCTGCAGTTTGTCGGCGCTGGTGACGTAGAACATCATAAAGCGGTCGATCAGCTTGATGAGGGTCTCGCGGTCGAGGTCAGACGCCAGCAGGTCGGCGTGGCGCGGTTTCATGCCGCCGTTGCCGCCCACATAGAGGTTCCAGCCCGCGTCGGTGGCGATGATGCCGACATCCTTGCCCTGCGCTTCCGCACACTCGCGGGTGCAGCCGGAGACGCCGAACTTCATCTTGTGGGGGGTGCGAATGCCCTTGTAGCGGTTCTCGAGGAAGACCCCGAGGCCGACGCTGTCCTGCACGCCGAAGCGGCACCAGGTGCTGCCGACGCAGGTCTTGGCCATGCGCAGCGCCTTGGCGTAGGCCTGACCGGTCTCGAAACCGGCCGCCAGCAGCTTGCGCCAGATGGCGGGCAGATCATCCTTCTGGGCCCCGAACAGACCGATGCGCTGGGCGCCGGTGATCTTGGTGTAGAGCTTGTAGTCGCGGGCCACTTCGGCCACCGCCAGCAGCCCTTCCGGGGTCACTTCGCCACCGGCCATACGCGGGATGACGGAGTAGCTGCCGTCCTTCTGCATGTTGCCGAGGAAGATATCGTTGGTGTCCTGCAACGGGATGTTGCGCGGGCTCAGCACATGCTCGTTCCAGCAGGAGGCGAGGATGGAGCCGACGGTCGGTTTGCACACCTCGCAGCCATAGCCCTGACCGTGCTTGGCCAGCAGCTCGTCGAAGCTCTTGATCCCCTCCACCTTGACCAGATGGAACAGCTCTTGACGGGAGTGGGGGAAGTGGGCGCAGAGGTGGTTGTTGACCTCGATGCCTTGTTTCACCAGTTCGGCGTTGAGCACCTGACTGATGAGCGGCACACAGCCGCCGCAGCCGGTACCGGCCTTGGTGTGCTGCTTGATGGCGGCCAGGGTGGTGTGACCCTCGGCCACCGCTTTGGCGATGTCGCCCTTGGAGACGTCGAAGCAGGAGCAGATCTGGGCGCTTTCCGGCAGGGCATCCACCCCCAGGGTCGGCTTGGCACCGGCGTAGGCGGGCAGGATCAGGGTGTCCGGGTGGCTCGGCAGGGGCAGGGCGTTGAGCATCATCTGCAGCAGGTTGCCGTAGTCATCCACGTCACCCACCAGCACGGCGCCGAGCAATCGGCTGTTGTCTTCGCTCACCACGATCTTCTTGTAGACGCCGGCCTGGTCGTCCTGGAACACATAGCTGTGGCTGCCCGGGGTGCGGCCGTGGGCATCGCCGATGGAGCCGACGGAGACGCCGAGCAGCTTGAGCTTGGCGCTCATGTCCGCCCCTTCGAAGCGGCTGTCGCCGCCCTGCAGGTGGTCGACGGTGATCTGGGCCATCTTGTAGCCCGGCGCCACCAGCCCGAAGAAGCGGCCCTGCCAGGCGGCGCACTCGCCGATGGCATAGATGTCGGGATCGGAGGTGAGGCAGTGATCGTCGATGACGATGCCGCCGCGCTCGGCGATAGCGAGATCACCGTAACGGCCCAGGGTATCTTGCGGTCGAATGCCGGTGGAGAAGACCACCACGTCCACTTCCAGCTGGCTGCCGTCAGCGAAGGCGAGGCGGTGTTTCGCCTGCTCGCCGCCATGCATCAGGATCTCGCTGGTGCTCTTGCTGGTGTGTACCTGCACGCCCATGGATTCAATCTTGCGGCGCAGCAGCTGGCCGCCCTGACCGTCGAGCTGCTCGGCCATCAGCACAGGAGCAAACTCCACCACGTGGGTTTCGAGACCCAGCGCCTTGAGGGCACCGGCGGCTTCGAGGCCAAGCAGACCGCCCCCGATCACCACCCCGCTCTTGCCGCTCTTGGCGGCGCTGCGGATGGCTTTCAGATCCTCGATGGTGCGATAGACGAAGCACTCGTGGTGCTGACTGCCCGCAATGGGCGGCACCCAGGGGTAGGAGCCGGTGGCCAGCACCAGCTTGTCGTACCCGACCACAGTGCCCTTGTTGGAGTGCACTTCGCGGTTGGCCCTGTCGATTTTTTTCACCGCTTCGCCGAGCAGCAACCGGATGCCGTGCTTGTCGTAGAAGCCGGGTTTGACGAGGGAGAGATCTTCGCTGGTGTGATGGGAGAAATAGGAGGAGAGATGGACGCGATCGTAGGCGGGACGGGGTTCTGCACCGAAGACGGTGATCTCGTAGCGGCCCGGATCGGCCCGCTCGATCAGCTCTTCAATGAAGCGGTGCCCCACCATGCCGTTGCCCACAACGACCAGTCTGACTTTGCTCATAGTTGCCTCAAGTTTGGAGTAATAAAACATCATTCTGGGGCTAGGCTACCCAGTCGGCAGGGGTGGGCGATTGATGCAAATCAAGTGTCTATTTATATATCTCCTCAGGGGTAATTCGAGAAAATTCAACACTATACAAAAATAGGTATACCAGTTAATGATTTCTGGGCTGGCTCGGGGTGAGGGATGGTGGAGGGAAAGCCCGGTTTACCAACTGCCGGGGAGTGAAAACTTATGTCGGAAAAAGGCCGGTCTCGCACTGGGCGAGACCGGCATCAGCTGAACAAGGTGGCGCGTCAGGCGATATGGCGGCGGAACATGGCGAGCGCCAGCGACAGGGTGACGCCGGCGATGGCGAGCAGGGGCCAGAGCAGGGGCCAGGCGGCCGACCAGTCGAACCCCTTGAGGAAGACCCCCTTGAGCAGCACGATGAAGTGGGTGAGGGGGTCGATGGCCGCCAGCCACTGGAACACCTGCGGCATGTTCTCCACCGGTGAGATGTAGCCCGAGAGGATTACCGCCGGGACGGTGAAGGAGAAGACTCCGAGAAAGGCCTGCTGCTGGGTCGAGCAGAACGACGAGATGAAGAGCCCGATCCCGGCCAGTGCCAGCCCGTAGCAGACCATGCCCGCCATCAGCAGGCTGAGGCTGCCGGCAAAGGGAAGGTGAAAGACAAAACGGGCGGCCAGCGCGACTATGCACCCTTGTCCCACCGCCACCAGGATGCCGGGCACCGCCTTGCCCGCCATGATCCAGCCCGCGGTGAGGGGGGAGACCAGCAGCTGATCGAAGGTGCCCTCCTCCCGCTCCCGCGCCACCGAGAGGGCGGTGACGATCAGACAGCCGGTGGTGGTGATGATGGCTACCAGTGCCGGCAGGATATGCCAGTGGAACTCGACGTTGGGATTGTAGAGGTTGCGTACCGCCAGCTCGGGTTGCCCCTTGCCCTCACCTTGCCAGCGGGCGATCACCTGACTGATGTAGCCCGCCGCCACCTGACCGCCATTGGAGCGGCGTCCGTCGATGATCAGCTGCACCCTGGCCGGTTCGCCCCGCGCCAGCCGGCGCGAAAAATCCCCCGGAATAATCAGCCCGAGCAGCGCCTGTTGCCCGGTGATGGCCTCGGTCATGCCTGCCTCACCTTGCACCGGGATGATGGTGGTAAAGGCGGGCATATGGGTGAGGCGCTCCAGCAGCTCGCGGCTCTGGGCACCGCCATCCTGGTTGTAGATGGCCAGCGTGTTGCCGGTCACCTCCAGAGTGGCGGCGAACGGGAAGAGGGCGGTTTGCAGCAGCACCGGCATGATGAGCAGAAAGCGCCCCTGAGTGTTGCCCATCAGGGCCTGCAGCTCTTTTCGGATCAGCCACCAGAGTCGGATCAGCATGGGTTACTCCAGAGTGCGCCGCGTCTTGCGGGCGGTCAGGGCTAGCCAGAAACCCGCCAGCAGCAGCAGACAGAAACCATTGACCAGCAGGATCGAGAAGACGCTGCCCGCCTGATAGAGGGTCTGCAAGGAGCTCGCGAAGTAGCGGGCCGGAATGAGGTGGGTGATGGCCCGAAGCCAAGGCGGCATGCTGGCGATCTCGAACACGAAGCCCGACAGCATCACGGCGGGCAGAAAGGCTGCGATCAGCGCTGCCTGTGCGGCGTTGAACTGGCTGCGCATCACGGTGGAGAGGAACAGCCCGAGCCCGAGGGCGCTGCCGAGAAAGACGCTGGTGACCAGAAAGAGCAGCAGCAGGGAGCCGCGCCATGGCACGCCCATCACCGCCACCGAGAAGAGCAGGCAGAGCAGCATGGCAATGATGCCAAGGCCATAGTAGGGCAGCAGTTTGGAGAGCAGCAGCTCCCCCTTGGTGACCGGGGTGGCGAGCAGCGCCTCCATGGTGCCGCGCTCCCACTCCCGCGCCACCACCAGCGAGGTGAGCAGGGCCCCGATGATGGTCATCACCACCGCAATGGAGCCCGGCACCAGAAAGTTGCGGCTCACCAGCGCCGGGTTGAACCAGGCGCGGCTCTCTATCGACACCGGCATGGCAACCCCTTCGCCCGCGAGCCACCCCTGCCAGATCCCCTGCACATAGTTGGTGACGAAGTTGGCGGTGTTGGGCTCGGAGCCATCGGTCAGCAGCAGCGCCTGCGGCGTACCATTGCCCTGACCGGCCATGGCGCGGGAGAAGCCGTCATCGATCACCAACAGGCCGCGGATCTCGCCACGGGCCAGACTGGCGAGCAGGGACTCCTTGCTCGGCCCGCTGTGGATCTCCAGTGCGGTAGAGCCGCGCAGGGCCTGTTCCAGCCGCACCGCCGGGGCACCGCTGTCGGCCCGCCAGATGCCGAGGCGCAGGTGGTCCACATCCAGATTGATGGCGTAACCCATCACCACCAGCAGTACCACCGGCATGATGAAGGCGATGAGGATGCTGCTCGGGTCACGGACGATTTGCAGCGACTCCTTGCGGCAGAGGGCCAGCAGTCGCCGACGGTTGATGCTCATGCGTCCTCCTCGCTGGCCCGCTCGACCAGGGTGATAAAGGCCTCTTCCATTGTTGGCAAAGAACAGGTCGGCAAGGAGCCGGTTGGCAAAGAGGTCGCCGCCTCTTTGGCGGCCAGCCCCTTGAGATCGTCCGGGGTGCCGAGCGCCAGCAGCTTGCCGCGATAGATGAGGGCAATGCGGTCGCAATACTCCGCCTCATCCATAAAGTGGGTGGTGACCAGCACGGTGACGCCGTGGTCGGCCAGCGCGTTGATGTGCGACCAGAACTCGCGCCGGGTCACCGGATCGACCCCGGAGGTGGGCTCGTCGAGGAACAGCAGCGGCGGCTCGTGCAGCAGGGCGCAGGCCAGCGACAAGCGCTGGCGCAGGCCGAGGGGCAGGGATTCCGCCTTCTGATCGAGCCAGGGGGCGAGGGCAAAAGCGGTCACCATGGCGTCGATCCGCGTCTGCTGGTGGCGGCCGAACAGGCCGTAGATACCGGCGAAGAAGGAGAGGTTCTGGGCCACGGTGAGCTGCTTGTAGAGGGAGAACTTCTGCGCCATGTAGCCGAGGCGCTGGCGCGCCGCCGAGGGGCTGTGGGCCAGATCGATGCCGGTTACCAGCGCCTGTCCCTCGCTCGGGCGCAGCAGGCCGCACTCCATCTTGAAGGTGGTGGACTTGCCCGCCCCGTTGGGGCCGAGCAGGCCGAAGATCTCGCCGCGGCGCACCGTAAAGCTGACATCATCGGTGGCGGCGAAATCGCCGAACCGCTTGGTGAGGTGGCGCGCCTCGATCACCGCCTCGGGGGAGACCCCCTGCGGCAGTTCCGCTTCGCGCATCCCGGCTGCCAGACTCGACTCACCGCCGGGGCTGCCGCCGAGCAGGTCGATAAAGGCATCCTCCAGCCGGGGCTGGGCCGGTTGAAAGGTGCCGTTGGCGAGATGCAGCTCTGCCAGCGGTGGGGGCGTCCTGCCCGGGTGCAGCAGCAGGCGCACCCGCTCCCCCGCCACCGCGCCATCCATCACCGCCGGGTGAGCCAGTGCCCGGCGCAGCAGGGCGCGCCGCTCGCGGCCATCCAGTTGCCCCGCCTCCAGTAGCCAGCAGCGGCTGGCTATGGCCCCCATCAGATCGGCCGGCGTGCCGCTGGTGCGCACCTCGCCATCCGCCATCAGCAGCACGTGGTCGCACAGCTCCGCCTCATCGAGATAGGCGGTACTCCAGAGCACCGTCATCCCTCCCTTGGCCAGTTCGCGCACCATCTGCCAGAGGGCGCGGCGGGAGATGGGATCGACCCCGACCCCGGGTTCGTCCAGCAGCAGCACATCCGGGGTGCCGAGCAGGGCGCAGGCCAGCCCGAGTTTCTGCTTCATCCCGCCAGAGAGCTTGCCTGCCGGCCTTGCGGTGAAGCGGGCAAGATCGGTGAAGGCGAGCAGCCGCGCGAAGGTGGGTGTGCGTTCGGGCTCCAGTACGCCGCGCAGGTCAGCGTAGAGGGTGAGGTTCTCCAGCACGCTGAGATCCTCGTAGAGGCCGAACTGCTGGGGCATGTAGCCGAGGCGCTGACGCAGCAGATCCCCCTCGCTCACTGGATCCAGCCCCAGCACCCGGATGGTGCCCGCTTCGGGGATCAGCAGACCGGCCAGCAGGCGCAGCAGGGTGCTCTTGCCCGCGCCGTCGGGGCCGACCAGCCCGGTGATGCCACCGGTCGGAATGGTGGCGGAGATGGCGTTGAGGGCGACCCGCTCACCAAAGCGTTTGGTGAGCCCCTCAAGGGAGATGGCGCTGTTCATGGAGCCAGCCTGACGGTGACCGGCATCCCCTGACGCAGGGCCGGGTCGGGGTCCTGCACCACGATGCGCAGCCGGTAGACGAGGTGAGTGCGCAGGTCCGGCGTCTCCACCGATTTCGGGGTGAACTCGGCGGTCGGCGAGACAAATCCCACCACCCCGTGATAGGGCTTGTCCGGCCGCGAGTCGGTGGTGAGGGTCACCCTGGCGCCGCTCGGGAAGTGGCCGAGCCAGGGCTCCTCCACATAGGCGCGCACCCAGACCGGCGCGGTCAGGGAGAGGTTGAAGGCGGTCGCTCCGCTCTGCACCATGCTGCCGTTCTCGACGGCGCGGCTGATGATGATGCCGTCGCTGGGGGCGGTCAGGCTGGCATCGGCCAGCGCCAGCTCGGCACTGGCGAGCGCCGCTTTGGCCCCTTCCAGCTGGGCATCGGACTGGGCGATTTCCTCCGGGCGGTAGCCGGTTTCGAGCTGGGCGAGCTGTTCGCGTGCCGAGCGTACCTGCGCCTGGGTCTGATCCCGCTGGGAGCGGGCGGTATCGAGCTGACCGCGGGAGATGGCGCCGGTGGCTGCCAATGCGCTCTGGCGGCGCCACTGCTGGTCGGCCTCCAGCGCGGCGGCTTCGGCGGCGGCCAGTGCGGCCCGGGCCCGGTCGGTCTCTTCGCTGCGATAGCCTTTGTGGATCAAGGCGTTGGCGGCAGTGAGCGCAGCCAGATTGGCCAAGGCGCTGTCGCGGCTGTGGGTGAGGGGAGCCGGATCGAGGCGGGCCAGCAGTTGACCGGCTTTTACCCTATCCCCCTCATCGACCAGTACCTGATCGACGCGGCCGCCGACCCGAAAGGCCAGATTGACGTCGCGAATGTCGACATTGCCGTAAAGGATGGAGCCGTCGGCCGGGCGCCCCTGCCACCAGAGGTAGCCACCGATAACGGTTAGCAGCAGGGCCAGGATTGCAATGCGTTGTTTCATGCTGCTTCTCCTTGAGGATGGCTCTGCAACCAGAGGTAACCACCGAGAACGGCCAGCAACAGAGCTACCATCGCGATGCGTTGTTTCATGCTGCTTCTCCTTCTTTCATGTCGGTGGGGCGCAGGCCGCGCAGGGCCCATACCAGCCGTTGTCTGGCGGCCTCGGGGTTGTCTATCTGGCTGAGAAAGGGGGCGGCCTCTTCGGGCAGCCAGCCGAGCTGACGACCGCTGCCGGCGATGACCAGCGGCAGGCCGACCGACCCCATGATGAAGATCATCAGCTGGAGCGGGTGACCCGCGACCAGCGACCCTTCCGCCTGTGCCATCCGTACCTGCTCGATCAGCAGCAGGGGGTGACGGCGCGGCAGGCTGAGCAGAAAGCGCTGGGCCGCCCCTTCACCTGCCAGCGCATCGCCAAACAGGTGGTTGATAAAGCCGCGCTGGCGCGCCACCAGCCCGATCAGCGCCTCCATGGTCGCCTCGAACATGGCGATGGCAGAGGAGTAGGAGCCTTTGGCTGCCACCGATTTGAGCTCGTCATAGAGGGGGGCGTACCAGAGCTCCACCAACTCGTCGATAAAGGCGTCGCGGTTGCCGAAGTGGTAGACGAAGGAGCCGAGGTTCACCTCGGCCGCCGCCGCCAGCTCGCGCACCGTCAGGCCGCGCAGCCCTTTCTCGGTGGCGATGGCGAGGCCGGTATCGAGCAGTTTCTGACGGGTGGGGTGCATCTGGCTGGCGCTCCTGGTGTATGCATTTTGTACGCAATTATACGACCGTATAAAAAATGCGGAAGCGGGCAGCAGGATCTTTTTGCCCGCAATGTGATCCGCCCCGCTCTGAGGGGCCGTGATCCCCGTCCGGCAGGGGGAAGGATCCACCGCTTGTGCCCAAGCCACAGGCATGTCGGTGTGACGGGGTGGTGACAGGCGCTTCTGGTCCCGGGTGCGGGCGCCCGGGCCACAAGGGGCCTGTGATGGAGCCGGGCGCTGCCTGACCCGGATCAGGGGGTGTCGGTGGCCCCGGTGTGATAGGGGGGCCGGGCGCAGGTGTCCCGTATCAGGGCGCGCAGCCAGCGGTGGCCCGGATCGGCATCCTGACTGGGGTGCCAGAGCAGGGCGACCCGGATCCCTGGCAGAGCGAAGGGCAGGGGCAGGGTGACCAGATCGCCGAGCAGGCTGGCGCAGTGCAGGTGCGGCACCGTCGCCACCAGATTGCTCTCCCTGACCAGGGCCAGTGCCGTTGCAAACCCGGGAACCAGGGTGGTGATGGTGCGCCGCCTCCCCTGGCCTGCGAGAATTTCGTCGATGGGGCTGTGAGGCTGGCCCCGGCGGGAGACCAGCACGTGGCGCGCGGCGGCATAGCGCGCCACGGTCAGGGTGCCGTCGCAGAGGGGGTGGTCCGGGTGCACCACGGCGACGAAGTGGTCCTGGAACAGGGCCTGGGTGCGCAGCTCGGGGGCCGTGGTGGTGCCGATGACCCCGGTCTCGAAGTCCAGCTCGCCACGGCGCAGGGGGCCGCTCTCCTTGTCGGGTTTGGCCAGAAAGTGCAGCCGCACCCCGGGGGCCTCGACGGCGAGGCGCGCCAGCAGGGCGGGGCCTACCGCCTCCACGAAGCCGTCGCTGGATCGCAGGCGGAAGGTGCGCTCCAGGCTCGCCGGGTCTACTTCCTGCTGGGGGCGCAGCACGGCCCGGGTCTCCTGAACAAGGCGGGCGACCTCATCCCGCAGGATCTGCGCCCGGGGGGTGGGGATCAGGCCGCGTCCCGCCCGCACCAGCAGCGGATCCCCCGTGGTCTCCCGCAGCCTTGCCAGGGCCCGGCTCATGGCGGAAGCACTCAGGCCTAGCCGTCTGGCGGCGCCCGCCACACTGCCCTCTTCCAGCAGGGCATCCAGGGTGATCAGCAGGTTGAAATCCGGGGTCATGGTCGTCTCCTCGCAGGCGGCGCCTGACGGGCCGACCCCTTCATGATACCCGAGTTGCCGTCTCTTCATATGGCGTCTGATGCAACTATAAGCTGCAATCCGTGCGTCTTCCGCCTTGTCATCTCCCCCGCTAGCCTGAGTGCATCATCACTTGCCGGAGAGACTGCCATGTCCACACCACTTCTTGTTTCCCCTCCCGTGACGCGCCGTCTTGGTCTCGCGGGGCTCGGGCTCGCCACCCTGCTGCCCATGCTGGCGGGCAGCATGGCCAACCTGGTGCTGCCTGCCCTGGGGCGGGACTTCGGCGTGCCCTTCGCCAGCCTGCAATGGGTGCTGGTGGCCTACCTGCTTGGGATCACCAGTCTGACGGTGGTGGCGGGCAGGCTCGGGGATCGTCTGGGGCGGCGTCGCCTGCTGCTCTGGGGGACCGGGGTCTTTGCGCTGGCTTCCCTGCTGTGCGCCCTGGCCCCTTCCATTGGCTGGCTCATTGCCGCTCGCACCCTGCAAGGGGCGGGTGCGGCCTGCATGCTGGTGCTCTCGCTGGCCATGGCAGGAGAGCTGGTGCCGCCAGCCCGACGGGGCTGGAGCATGGGATTGCTCGGCACCCTGTCGGCCTGCGGGACGGCGCTCGGCCCCTCCTTTGGCGGCCTGTTGATCGGCGGATTTGGCTGGCAGGCTCCCTTCCTGCTGCTGCTCCCCCTGACGTTGCTGGCGCTGGGGTGTGCCTGGCGCGATCTGCCCCGGGATGAGGCGGGCTCTGCCGAGGGAGGCCTCCCGCTCACCAGTCTGTTGCTGCTGGTGACGGCGCTGCTCTGCTACGGGCTGGCACTGACCCGGGGCAGCCCGCTCGGGGTCTGGCCGGGGATTGGGGCGCTCGTCGCCATGGTGCTCTTCGTGCGTGCCGACTCGGGCGCCCGTCGCCCCTTGCTGCCCCTGGCGCTGCTGGGGGCGTCCAGGCGAAGAGGCGGGATCATCGCCAGTGCGCTGGTGGCCAGCGTCATGGTGGCGACGCTGCTGATCGGTCCTTTCTACCTTCACGGCGCCTTTGCCCTCGACATGGGGACGGTGGGGCTGATGATCTCCATGGGCCCCCTGCTGGCGGCGCTGTCCGGCATGCCCGCTGGCTGGCTGGTGGACAGGGTGGGGGCGACCCCTGTGGTGCGCCTCGGCCTGGGGCTCATGGTGGTGGCCGCCGTCTTGCTGGCCCTGCTGGACAGGACGCTCGGGCCCCTCGGCTACCTGCTGCCCATCCTGCTGCTCACCGCCGGTTATGCCCTGTTCCAGACCGCCAACAACAGCGCCGTGGTGGGGGAGGCGGAGGGGGCGAGCCGTGGCGCCGTGGCCGGGCTGCTGACCCTGTCGCGCAACCTGGGCCAGCTGACGGGGGCGGCGGGGCTGGGGGGCCTGTTCGCCGCCCTGGCGGGGCGGCCCGATCTCGCCCTCGCGACGGCGGACGAGCTGGCGTTTGCCACCCGGGTCACCTTCGCCCTGACGGCCTTGCTGCTGATGAGTGCGCTCTGGCTGGCGGGAAGGGAGGAGCGTGCCGTGCAGGGTGATGTGGCCCGGGACGGCTGCGAGTCGGGAGAACGCTGAAAACGAAGACGCCTCCACAGGGGAGGCGTCTTGCTATGGGGTTGAGCAGGATAGTAAACCGCTCAGCTCCTCGTTATCGATCAACCTGTTACAGAATGAAGCGGCTCAGATCCTCGTCTTCAATCAGCTTGCCGAGGTGGGCGTTGACGTAGTCGGTGTTGATGACGAAGGTCTCGCCTGACTTCTCGGAGGCGTCGTAGGAGATGTCTTCCATCAGCCGCTCCATCACGGTGTGCAGACGACGGGCACCGATGTTCTCGGTGCGCTCGTTGACCTGCCAGGCCGCTTCGGCCAGACGGCGGATGCCATCCTGGGTGAACTCGATGTTGACCCCTTCGGTGGCCATCAGCGCCTTGTACTGATCGGTCAGGGAGGCGTTCGGCTCGGTCAGGATGCGCTCGAAGTCTTCGGTGGTCAGGGCGGTCAGCTCGACCCGGATCGGCAGACGGCCCTGCAGCTCGGGGATGAGGTCGGACGGCTTGGCGATCTGGAAGGCACCGGAGGCGACAAACAGGATGTGATCGGTCTTGACCATGCCGTGCTTGGTGTTGACGGTGCAGCCCTCGACCAGCGGCAGCAGGTCGCGCTGAACCCCTTCACGGGAAACGTCCGGGCCCGAGCTCTCGCCGCGCTTGCAGATCTTGTCGATCTCATCGAGGAAGACGATGCCATTGTTCTCGACGGAGGCGATGGCCTTCTGCTTCAGCTCTTCCGGGTTGACCAGGCGGGCCGCTTCCTCTTCGATCAGCGCCTTCATGGCCTCCTTGACCTTGATCTTGCGCTTCTTCTTCTGGTTCTGGCCCAGGTTCTGGAACAGCCCCTGCAGCTGGTTGGCCATCTCTTCCATGCCCGGGGGGGTCATGATTTCGACACCCATGGGGGAGGCGGCCAGATCCAGCTCGATCTCCTTGTCATCCAGCTGACCTTCCCGCAGTTTCTTGCGGAAAATCTGGCGGGTGTTGGAGTTGTCGGCTTTCTCTTCCTCACCCCAGCTGTTGCGCGGGTTGGGCAGCAGGGCGTCGAGGATGCGCTCTTCGGCGGCTTCCTCGGCGCGGTATTTCATCTTCTCCATCTCGGTCTCGCGCACCAGCTTGATGGCGACATCGGTCAGATCGCGGATGATGCTGTCCACTTCCTTGCCCACATAGCCCACTTCGGTGAACTTGGTCGCTTCCACCTTGATGAAGGGGGCGTTGGCCAGCTTGGCCAGGCGACGGGCGATCTCGGTCTTGCCGACGCCGGTGGGACCGATCATCAGGATGTTCTTCGGGGTCACCTCGTGGCGCATCTCCTCGGAGAGCTGCATCCGGCGCCAGCGGTTGCGCAGGGCGACGGCGACCGCGCGCTTGGCGTCGGCCTGACCAATGATGTGTCTGTCCAGCTCGTGGACGATTTCTCTCGGGGTCATCTCGGACATGATGGCGTTCCTGTATCCGGGGCGGGCAGGGCCCACCCCTTGGAAAATGGGGTTTGGCTGGCGGCCTTATTTGGCGGCCCTATTTCGCCGACTTATTTAGCTGAATAATCCAGCACTTCGATGGTGTGGTTGCCGTTGGTGAACACACAGATGTCGCCCGCAATCTTGAGGGACTTCTCGACAATGCTCTTGGCGTCGAGCTCGGTGTTCTCCAGCAGGGCGATGGCGGCGGACTGGGCAAAGTTGCCGCCGCTGCCGATGGCGATGAGATCGTGCTCCGGCTGCACCACGTCACCGTTGCCGGTGATGATGAAGGATTTGTGCTCGTCGGCGACGGCCAGCAGGGCTTCGAGGCGGCGCAGGGCGCGATCGGTGCGCCAGTCCTTGGCCAGCGCCACGGCGGCGCGCTCCAGGTTGCCCTGATGGGCCTGCAGTTTGGCTTCGAAGCGCTCGAGCAGGGTGAAGGCGTCGGCGGTGCCGCCGGCGAAACCAGCCAGTACCTTGCCGTTGTAGAGGCGATGAACCTTGCGGGCGTTGCCCTTCATGACGGTGTTGCCAAGAGAAACCTGGCCATCGCCACCGATGACGACCTGACCGTTGCGGCGAACTGAAACTATGGTAGTCACTTTACTTACCTCGCTTGAGCCGAATGACGGCCTGACTGTGCATGGAGGAAAAGATGGGGATGGCAAAACGGCTTTTCAAGCCTGTGCCGAGCACGGATCGCGGGGGAGGGATCGGGTGGGCGCGGGATGGCGCCAAAAGAAACAGGGCCGGGTGTTGCCACCCGGCCCTGTGCATGGACGCGGCGATCACCCCTTCTTGGGGATGCAGCCGCTGATGCCCGAGCCCTGCAGCTTGCGGTTGGCCGCATCGGCCGCCGCCTTGCCGTTGAAGGGGCCCACCATCACCTTGTAGACGGCGCCACCGGCCCCGCTCACCACCTGCAGACTGGAGGAGAGCCCGGCGGTGAAGGCGATGCGCGCCTTGAGGGATTCCGCGGAATCCTGGGAGCGCAGGGCGGCACACTGCATCATGTAGCGACCGCCGTCGGCGGCTGCGGTCTGTGCAGTCTGGGTCGCCGCCTTGGCCCTGGCGGCCTCGGCACGCTCCCGCTCCAGTTCGGCGCGGATCTCCCGCTCCATCCGCTCACGCTCGGCCTTCTGGTCGATCACCTGCTCCCGGGCGCTGGCGACCGGGGCGCCGGTGGCCGGCTTGGCCGGTTGCACCGGTTGCGGCTGATAGGGCTTCACCTGACCGATGGGGGTTCCCGGCTGGGGAATGTCGGTCGCGACCGGCTTGGGCAGTGCCTCCGGTTGCAGGGTCATGGTCTCGGCGGGCGGTGGCGGCAGCACGCCCGGCTGGGGCGGCGGCTCTATGATGTCCACCTGCTTGTTCTCCAGCCGCTCGATGTAGCTCCACTTCTCCTGGGGCAGGGTATTGCCCTGTGCCTTGGGTTTGTTGGCCTTCACCTGCTCTTCGATGGTGGGGGCATCGGCGCCCTTGCCGTTGATGAGGTAGAGGAAGGCGCCGAAACCGACGACCAGGGCCCCGGCCAGCAGTGCCGGGATAACAGGAAAGCGGCGAGGGGCCGCTTTCTTGATGTTACGGCCACCCGCCCGTCGTCTCGGGCTGTTGCCGACGTAATCCCGGGTCGCCATCTATTACATGCGCTCCAGGGTGTGGATGCCCAGCACGCCCAGGCCCAGCTTGAGCACCTTGGCGGTGGCGGCGCACAGCAGCAGACGGCTCTGGCGGGTCGCCTCGTCCACGCCGTCCTTGTTGATCGGGCAGGCTTCGTAGAAGGTCATGAAGTTGCCGGAGAGCTCATACAGATAGGTACAGAGCAGGTGCGGCATCCCCTTGTCCGCCACGCCGTTGACCGCGTCGGAGAACTGGATCAGCTTCTGGGCCAGGGTCTCTTCGGCGTCTTCGCTCAGGACCACCTTGCCGCTCAGGGTGTCGGCATCGACGCCGGCCTTGCGGAAGATGGACTGGATGCGGGTGTAGGCGTATTGCAGGTAGGGGGCGGTGTTGCCTTCAAACGACAGCATCAGATCCCAGTCGAAGATGTAGTCGGTGGTGCGGTTCTTGGAGAGATCCGCATACTTGACTGCGCCCATGGCGATGGCGTGCACCACCTGGGCCTTCTCTTCGGCAGAGAGGTCGCTGTTGCGGCTCTCCAGCAGGGCGCTGGCGCGCTCTTCCGCTTCATTCAGCAGGTCGACCAGCTTGACGGTGCCGCCGGAGCGGGTCTTGTAGGGACGGCCGTCCTTGCCCAGCATCATGCCGAAGGCGTGGTGCTCGAGGGGCACGGACTCCGGCACATAGCCCGCCTTGCGGGTGATGGTCCAGGCCTGCATCAGGTGCTGGTGCTGACGGGAGTCGATGAAGTACATGACCCGGTCGGCGCCCAGGTTCTCGTAACGGTATTTGGCGCAGGCGATGTCGGTGGTGGTGTAGAGGAAACCGCCGTCGCTCTTCTGGATGATGACGCCCATGGGCTCGCCATCCTTGTTCTTGAACTCGTCCAGGAAGACCACGGTGGCCCCTTCGCTCTCGACTGCCAGCCCCTTGGCTTTCAGGTCGGCAACGATCTGCGGCAGCATGTCGTTGTACATGGACTCGCCCATGATGTCCTTGTTGGACAGGGAGATGTTCAGACGGTCGTAGTTGCGCTGGTTCTGCTCCATGGTCATGTCGACCAGCTTCTTCCACATGGTGCGGCAGTACTCATCGCCACCTTGCAGTTTCACCACGTAGTTGCGGGCGCGCTCGGCGAAGGCTTCGTCTTCGTCATAGTGACGCTTGGCCTGGGTGTAGAAGGCTTCCAGGTCCTTGAGCTCCATGTCGGAGGCGTGCTCGTTGGCCATCTTCTCCAGATAGGCGATCAGCATGCCGAACTGGGTGCCCCAGTCGCCGATGTGGTTGGCACGCACCACCTTGTGGCCCAGGAATTCGAGGGCGCGGGCGGCCACGTCACCGAGCACGGTGGAGCGGATGTGGTGCACCGCCATCTCCTTGGCCACGTTGGGGGCGGAGTAGTCCACCACCACGGTCTGCGGCGCCGGCAGCTTCACGTTGGCGTTGTCGGAGGTCACCATGGCTTCCACCTGACCGGCCAGCCAGCTCGGGTCGAAGAAGAAGTTGATGAAGCCGGGGCCGGCGATCTCGACCTTGGCGATCAGATCGGAGGCGGGCAGGTGCTCGATGATGGCAGCGGCCAGCTCGCGGGGATTCTTGCGGGCCGGTTTGGCCAGCAGCATGGCCAGGTTGGTGGCCAGGTCGCCGTGAGCCTTCTCCTTGCATCGGTCTACTTGCACCCGGGCTTCCAGGTCGGCGGGCAGGACGCCTGCGGACTTGAGATTGGCTACCGTTTGTTCAAGTAGATGATGAATATGCTCTTTCATAACTGACCACCGAGGTTGCGCGTCGAAAAGTGACTGACTGGATAAGGGCGTGAATTTTACCCGCATCGGGCCGAGAAAACTATAGGAACGGCCCGCACCCGTAGGTGTGGCGGATATTTCACTGCGTTTTCCACCACATTGCAGGATATTGATTTGGATAAGTGGTGGTTATCCATTTCTACTGCATAACGAAACGGCTTGTCCAGGCTATTTTCCCCTGATTATGACAGGGTTATTTATACCGATTCGATCTGAATGATCCCGCTTCCCGTGGCGGTCGTATCCTTTGAGGACGCCGTTGGAGGATGATTCCCATGACACTGGTACTGTTTCCACTCTCCGCTCACCTGCTGCCGGGCGGCATCATGCCGCTGCGCATCTTCGAGCCCAGATACCAGCGCATGATCGCCGAGTCCCGGGAGCGGGAGTTCGCGCTCTGCATGCTGGACCCCCGCCAGCCCGACGCGCTGCGCAACATGTACCCCATCGCCACCCGGGTGCGCATCATCGATTTCGATCTGCTGCCCGATGGTTTGCTCGGCATCACGGTGCTCGGGGTGGAGCGGGTGCGTATCACGGATCTCTGGCAGGAAGAGGACGGTCTGCGGGTCGGCGAGGTGGAGCCCCTGCCCCCCTGGCAGAGCGGCAGGCTCCAGGCGGATCAGCACTCCCTGGCCAAGGCGTTGCAGGACGTGTTCAACGACTATCCGGAGTATGCGGCCCTCTATCCGGAGCCGGACTGGGAGGATGCGAGCTGGGTCGCCCAGCGCTGGCTGGAGGTGCTGCCCATCCCGGTGGAGCAAAAACAGTGGCTGGTGGCGGCCAAGGACAACCAGCCCACTCTCTCCCTGCTGAGCGGTCTGCTGGTCGCGAGCCATTGAATTCCCCTTCCCGGTGATCCTTTTTCCTCGCCCACCGTATTGGGGGTGAACACCACACGCGAGGGATGGCGCAATGGCATATACTGGCCAACCACAATCGGCTCCACGCAGGACATCGCCCCCCATGGACAACCCAGACGGCGACCTCACATCTTTGCTGGTCCGGGTGGCCGAGCGTGCCGACAAGGCTGCCTTCGCCACTCTTTTCCACCACTTCGCGCCGCGCATCCGCAGCTACGGGCTGCGCCACCTCGGCAGCGAGGCCAACGCCATGGAACTGGTGCAGGAGACCATGCTGCTGGTCTGGCAGAAGGCACGGCTCTATCACCCCGACAAGGGCGCCGCCACCACCTGGATCTACACAGTGATGCGCAACCAGAGCTTTGACATGCTGCGCCGCCGCCGCGTCAGCAAGGAGGAGCTCTGCGCCGAGGAGATCTGGCCGCTGCTGGAATTCCGGGCCGAAGAGGAGCACCTGAGCGGCGGTGAAGACGCGGTGCTGACCCGCCAGATGGCCCACTATGTCGCCACGCTGCCGGAGCCGCAGCAGCAGGTGGTGCGCGGCATCTACCTGCAGGAGCTCTCCCAGCAGGAGCTGGCCGACCGGCTCGGCGTGCCCCTTGGCACCATCAAGTCCCGGCTGCGGCTGGCACTACAGAAACTGAAGGAACAAGTGGAGCAAGGCCATGATTAAGACCCATCCGACTGAACCCATGCTGCGCGCCTTCGCTGCCGACGAGCTGCCTCTGCCGCTGGCCGTCGGTGTCTCCGCCCATTGCGAGTTCTGCCCCGAGTGCGCCGCCCGGGTGAAGCAATTTGAAGAGGCGCTGGCGTGCCAGCATCTCGCCCCTGACGCGCCGGACGAGGCGCTGCCCGCCGGATTCGATGCCATGCTGGCGGGCATACTGCAACAGCCGGTGGCGACGGAGGCGGCGCTCGCCCTTCCCGAGAGCCCGAGGCCAGAGCTCAGGGTGGCGGGTCACAGTTACCGGCTGCCGCGGGCATTGGCACGGCATCATGCCCCCAGGTGGCGTCATCTCGGGGCCATCCGCCAGGTCAGCCTGCCCCTGGACGAGATGGGGGCGCGGGCCAACCTGCTCCACATCGAGGCGGGGGGTCGGATCCCCGAGCACACCCACAAGGGATATGAGCTGACCCTGCTGCTGGCGGGCACCATCGAGGATGGCGACACCCGCTATCAGGCGGGGGATTTCATCTGGCGCGACGCCAGCCACGCCCACAGCCCCCGAACCCCGGACGGCTGCCTCTGCTACACGGTGCAAGATGCCCCCGTGCAGTTCACCAAGGGGCTGTCACGGCTGCTCAACGGCATCAGCCAGCACCTCTATTGAGTTGGGATCACGGCTGCTCGGCGATAGCGGGCTGCCGCGCGACTGAGGCGGTATCATGGCATGAAAAAAGGGACCCTCGGGTCCCTTTTGTGTTGCTTGGGGGCAAAGCCCATCAGGCCACGAAGACCAGGTAGACGACGAAGGCCAGCAGGAAGCGGTAGATGGCGAACGGGATGAAGTCGAGACGACGGATCAGCGCCAGGAAGGTCTTGATGGCGACCATGGCCACCACGAAGGCGGTGACGAAGCCCACCGCAAACATGGGGAAGTCCGCCATGGAGAGGAAGTCGCGGCTCTTGTAGAGATCCAGGCCGCTGGCCGCGATCATCATGGGTACCGCCATGATGAAGGAGAATTCCGCTGCCGCGTGGCGGCTGATGCCCATCAGCATGCCGCCGCTGATGGTGGCGCCGGAGCGGGAGAAACCGGGCCAGAGTGCTAGGCACTGGAACAGGCCGATGCCGAAGGCCTGCTTGTAGCTGATGTCGTCCAGGGTCTCCGCGGTCACGGCGGGGCGGAACTTTTCGGCGATGATGAGCAGGATGCCACCGGCCACCAGGGCATACATCACGGTTTCCGGCCCGAACAGATTGGCCTTGATCCAGCTGTGGATAGCCAGCCCGACGGCCACGGCAGGCAGCATGCCGAGGATGACGTGCACCAGGGAGAGGGTCGCGTGGCCCGGGGTCGGTTTCTGACCGAAGTGAATGCCGATGAGTCCGAACAGGCGGCGCCAGAACATGACGACCACTGCCAGGATGGAGCCGAGCTGGATTACCACCTCGAAGGTGGCGGCCTTGGGTCCTTCAAACCCGAGGAGGTGGCCGACGATGATCATGTGGCCGGTGGAGGAGACGGGGAGGAACTCGGTCAGGCCTTCCACTATGCCCAGCACAAAGGCGACGAACAGGGCGTAGGATTCGGTCATGGTGCAGATCTCTTGGTTATGGGGTCTGGATAAAATCAACCCCGAACGGGTCGGGGCGGCCAATGATGGCGGAAAATCGCGCGGGCAACCAGTGAATATTTGGGATTTCAGCGCCCTGTTCCGGCCGGGAAAGGGCGCTGGCGGACCATGCAGGGCGCGGCTTGCCGCATGCTGTCAGAAGCCATGACTGCCCCGTCACGTTCTGACAGGTCAGTCACGCCTGTTGACCTCTGTTTTATGATCTCTTTGTGCTGTCAGGCCAGTATGGACAGGATTTTCTGTTGAAGATCATCGTCCAGGGGGGGCTGCCCCAGGGCGTCGACGGCGCTCGTTATCTGTTGGGGATGGCTGGCGCCGATCAGGGCGCAGCTCACCACGGGGTCGCGCAGCACCCATTGCAGTGCGAGTTGCGACAGGGACTGACCCCGTTGCAGGGCCAGTGCATGCAGGGCGCGGACGGTGGCGAGCTTCTCCTCGGTGATCTGGTCCGCCGTGAGGAAGGGGCTGGCACTGGCGGCACGAGAATCCGCGGGAATGCCCGCCAGGTAGCGATCGCTCAGCAGCCCCCCCGCCAGGGGCGAGAAGGCGACCACCCCCATGCCGTGCTCCCGGCAGGCCGGCAGGGTGTCGGGCTCAACATCGCGCTGGAACAGGGAGTATTTGAGCTGGTTGACCAGGCAGGGGGTGCCGAGCTCCGCCAGCCGGGCGGCAGCCTTGGCCGCGAGCGGGGCCGGGTAGTTGGAGAGACCGATGTAGAGCGCCTTGCCCTGGCGCACCATCAGGGCCAGGGCCTGGCAGGTCTCCTCGAGCGGGGTGCGGGGATCCGGCCTGTGGTGATAGAAGATGTCCACGTAGTCGAGGCCCAGACGGCGCAGGCTCTGGTGCAGGCTGGCGAAGAGGTACTTGGCGCTGCCGCCATCGCCGTAGGGGCCGTCCCACATCACGTAGCCCGCCTTGCTGGCGATGATGAGCTCGTCCCGATAGGGAGCCAGGCTCCTCTTGAGCAGCGTGCCGAAGGTCAGTTCGGCAGATCCCGGCGGTGGCCCGTAGTTGTTGGCGAGATCGAAGTGGGTGATCCCCAGATCGAACGCTTGATGCACCATGGCCTTCGCGGTGGCGGGATCGCTCCCGGCGCCGAAGTTGTGCCAAAGGCCCAGACCGATGCCGGGCAGGCGCAGGCCGTGGCGGCCCGCCGGTCGATAGCGCTGGCGCTGGTAGCGGTCGGGGGCGGCGAGGTAGTTGTCATCCATCACGGTGCGGTTCCTTGGGCTGGTGTGCAATGAGGAGCGACGGGCCCTGCGGCGGGCCTCACCCCGGCTGATTCGGCGGTGCCATCGGGGCCGGGGCCGCCATGACGTGGTGGCGTGCCCGGGCCCCTTCGTCTGCCCGAGCAGGGCTGTCAGGGGGCAGGAATAAAGCGATAGCGGGTCTGGTGGCGATAACGCTGCCCCGGTAGCAACCAGGGATCGCCGAGGGCGGGCCGGTTCGGGCTGTCGGGCAATTGCTGGGCCTCCAGGCAGAAACCGTCGTAATCCCGGTAGGGTCGGCCCTGACGATCCGGTGTGCCGGTCAGCCAGTTGCCGCTGTAGAACTGCAGGGAGGGCTGGTTGGTGTAGACCGCCATGGCCAGCTTGCCATCCCCCGAGATCACCCGGGCGGCCCATGGCTGGTTGGACCCACCAAACGGCTCATCAGCAGGCTCAAAATCGCTGTTGTTGAGCAGAAATGCGTGATCGTACCCCTTGGCCAACTGCTGCTGGGGGTGGTCCAGCCACGCCTGGCCGATGGGGCGGGGGACGCGCAGATCGAAGGGGCCTTCCACCGGGGCGATGGTCAGTGGCAGGCTCTGGTCATCCGTGGGCAGGTAGCGGTCGGCGTCGAGGCTGATGGTGTGGTGGCGGATGTCGCCACCGCCATCCAGGTTGAAGTAGGCGTGGCTGGTGAGGCTGACCGGACTGGGGGCGTCCGTGCTGGCGCAGAAGTCGACCACCAGATCGCACTGCTCCAGCCGATACTCCAGGCTCACCCTCAGATTGCCGGGAAAGCCCTGATCCCCCGCCCGGGAGAGGAGCGCCAGCTTGACCCTGTCCGCCTCCTGCTCCTTGATCTGCCAGGTGCGGCGATGGAACCCGTCGCGCCCGCCGTGCAGGCAGTTGGCCCCCTGGTTGGCGTCCAGCGTCCAGCACTGGCCTTCCCGCTCAAGGCGGGCGCCGCCGATGCGGTTGGCAAAGCGCCCCGCCACGGCCCCCAGCCATACCTGCTGGGTGAGGTAGGCCTCGTCGGCGCAGCCCAGCAGCACCTCCCGCCGCTCTCCCGCCACCGGCAGGGTGAGGGAGGTGAGGGTGGCCCCGTATGCGAGACCGCGCAGCCGCAGTCCCTCCTCGTTTTCCAGCTCGAATCTCATCATGGTTTGCGGTTCCCCGTCGTGATCCCGTCGCCCCCTGCCGGCGTCGCGAGTGCCGGGCAGGGGCGTCACCCGTTGTCAGGCGTGCGTTACAGTCTGCCGGCCCCTGCGCTGGCACGGCAGACGTAGCAGTCCGCCTTGAGGCCGAAACGGGCCGGGTATTCCGCCTCCACCACGGCGATCACCTCGGCCACCTTCTCGGGGCGCAGCAGGGCGACCACGCAGCCGCCAAAACCGCCGCCGGTCATGCGCACACCGCCTTCGCTGCCGATCCGGGCCTTGATGATCTCCACCAGGCCGTCGATGGGGGGCACGGTGATCTCGAAGTCATCGCGCATGGCGGCGTGGGACTGGCCCATCAGCTCGCCGAGGCGCACCAGATCGCCCTGTGCCAGCGCATCGGCCGCCGCCAGAGTGCGGGCGTTCTCGCCGACCACGTGGCGGGCACGGCGATAGCAGGCCTCGTCCAGACCGGCCTTGCCCGTTTCCAGGGTGGCCAGGTCAAGATCCCGCAGGGCCTTGACCCCGTAGTGACGGGCGGCGGTTTCGCACTGCTGGCGACGGGTGTTGTATTCGCTGTCCACCAGGCCGCGGCGCACGTTGGAGTTGACGATGAGCACCGCCAGATCGGTGGGCATGGGGATGAGCCGGGTCTCCAGGGAACGGCAATCGAGCAGCAGGGCGTGATCCTGCCTGCCGCTCGCGGAGATCATCTGATCCATGATGCCGCAGTTGCAGCCGACGAACTGGTTCTCCGCCTGCTGGCCGTTGAGGGCGATTTCCGCCTGGCTGATGGCCAGCCCCTGGGCCTCCTTGAAGGCCTGGCCGATGGCCACCTCCAGGGAAGCGGAGGAGGAGAGACCCGTCCCCTGGGGCACGTTGCCGGAGACCACCAGATTGAGGCCGCGCAGGGCGTGGCCCCGTGCCTGCAGGTGTTTCACCACGCCGCGGATGTAGTCGCTCCAGCGCTGGCTGGGGTGGTGCTCGATGGGTTGATCGAGACTGAACCGGTCGCGCTGGTTGTCGTAGTCGGCGGCGATCACTTCGACCAGGTTGTCGCCGCGCAGGCCGATGGCGACGCAGGTCTCGTAGTCGATGGCGCAGGGCAGCACGAAGCCGTCGTTGTAGTCGGTGTGCTCGCCGATGAGGTTGACGCGGCCTGGAGCCCGTACCAGCAGGTCGGGTTGTTGCTCAAACTGCTCGGCAAACACGGCGCTGACGCGCTGGCTCGGGGTCATAGGGCCTCCTCGTTGGCCTGGTTCTGGTCGTTGTAGTGGATGGGACTGAGGGCGCGCAGCCGTTCCGCCGCCTGTTCCGGGGTGAGATCGCGCTGGGTCTCGGCCAGCATCTCGAAGCCCACCATGAATTTGCGCACCGTGGCGGAGCGCAGCAGGGGCGGATAGAAGTGGGCGTGCAGTTGCCACGCCTCGGGGCAGTCGGAACGGGGCGGGGCGAAGTGCCAGCCCATGGAGTAGGGGAAGCTGCACTGGAACAGGTTGTCGTAGCGGCTGGTGAGCTCCTTGAGCGCGATGGCCAGATCCTGTTGCTGTTCCCGGGTGAGATCCAGCATGGAGGGAACATGGGCCTTGGGCAGCAGCAGGGTCTCGAACGGCCAGGCCGCCCAGAAGGGCACCACCGCCAGCCAGTGGGCCGTCTCCACCACGATGCGGGAGCGATCCGCCAGCTCCCGCTCCACATAGTCCAGCAGCAGGGGGCGGCCGTGTTCGGCCAGCCAGGTGCGCTGGTGCGCCTCTTCCCGGGCAATCTCGTTGGGCAGGAAGTCGCTGCCCCAGAGCTGGCCGTGAGGGTGCGGATTGGAGCAGCCCATGACGGCGCCCTTGTTTTCAAAGACTTGGACCCATTCCCACTGGTCAGAGAGCTCGGCCACCTGGTCCATCCAGGTGGTGATCACCCCTTCGATGGCGGGCAGGGGCAGCTCGGGCAGGGTCTTGCCGTGATCCGGCGAGAAGCAGATGACCCGGCTGGTGCCCCGGGCGGCTTCCAGCTTCAGCAGGGGATCCGGCGCCGCGTCAGCGGCCGGGGTGTCCTGCATCAGGGCGGCGAAGTCGTTGGTAAAGACGAAGGTGCCCTGATAGTCGGGGTTGATATCGCCGGTCACCCGGGTGTTGCCCGCACAGAGGAAGCAGTCGGGATCATGGGCCTGGCTCGGCGCCAGGCTCACCTTCTCGACCTGGCCTTGCCAGGGGCGCTTGGCCCTGTGAGGGGAGACCAGCACGTATCTCGACCTGGCCTTGCCAGGGGCGCTTGGCCCTGTGAGGGGAGACCAGCACGTATTGGCCGGTCAGCGGGTTGAAACGACGGTGGGGGTGATCAACCGGGTTGAACATCATCACTCCTCAAGCTCAATAAAGGAATTGCGGGCAGTGATGAGGGCGGGTGCGCCGCTCATCTGTGGCCCCTCTCCCGCGACGGGAGAAGGGAGCAAAACGGATATCACGCCTCATACCCCTGGGGGTTGGCGGATTGCCAGCGCCAGCTGTCGGCGCACATGGCGGCCAGATCCCGCCGGGCACGCCAGCCCAGCTCGCGTTCGGCCTTGGCGGGATCGGCCCAGCACTCGGCGATGTCGCCGGGGCGCCGTGGCTCGATCCGGTAGGGAAGGGGCCGACCGCAGGCGGCCTCGAACGCCGCGACCATCTGCAACACGCTCTGGCCCTGGCCCGTGCCCAGGTTGTAGGCGTGGACACCGCCCCGTCCGGCGCAGTGTTCCAGAGCCTTGACGTGCCCTTCGGCGAGATCCATCACATGGATGTAGTCGCGCACCCCGGTGCCGTCGATGGTTGGGTAATCGTTACCAAAGACCGAGAGGCAGTCGCGCCGGCCGATGGCGACCTGGGTCAAAAACGGCATCAGATTGTTGGGGATGCCCTGGGGATCCTCTCCCAGGGTGCCGGACTCGTGGGCGCCGACGGGATTGAAATAGCGCAGCAGGGTCATGCTCCAGTGGGGCTCGGCCCGCTGCAGATCCTCGAGGATCTCCTCGATGATCAGCTTGGATCGGCCGTAGGGGTTGGTGGCGCTGCGGGGGAAATCCTCCCGGATCGGGGTGCTGGCGGGATCGCCGTAGACGGTGGCCGACGAGCTGAACACCAGATTGCGTACCCCGGCCCGTTTCATCGCCTGCAGCAATACCAGGGTGCCGCTCAGGTTGTTCTCGTAGTAGTCCAGCGGGATGCGTGTCGACTCGCCGACCGCCTTGAGGGCGGCGAAGTGGATCACGGCGTCGATGTGCTGCTCGCTGAAGATGCGATCCAGCAGGGCCGGGTCACGGATGTCCCCCTCGTAGAAGCGGGGCTCGTGCCCGCTGATGGCGGCGACACGGGTCAGGACGCCCGCCTTGCTGTTGCAGAGGTTGTCCACCACCACGGGCTCCATGCCTGCGGCCTGCAAGGCCAGACAGGTGTGGCTGCCGATGTAGCCGCAACCGCCGGTGACCAGTACTTTCATCCGTTGTTCCACCCTCAACTCCTCGCATCAGGAAAGCCTGAGCAGGAGTCTAGCCGAGGGGCTGACGGGCAAACTGTGAGCTGCTTAACAAATATGTGTAAACGATTACACTTGTTTTCATCGACCAATGTGGCAAGTTCTGATTTTTCCCCCTGTTATCAGTGACATTGAACGGTATAATGCGGCCAGTTGCAGCGTGAAATAAGTGAAAACAGCATGAGCACCATCAAGGATGTCGCCCGTTTGGCCAATGTGTCAGTGGCAACGGTTTCACGGGTGATGAACAACTCACCCAAGGCCAGTGCCGCCTCCCGCGAGGTGGTGCTGAAGGCCATGGCCGAGCTGGGCTATACCCCCAACGCCAACGCGCGGGCCCTGGTCAGCCAGACCTGTGACACCATGGGAGTGGTGGTGGGGGACGTGGCGGATCCTTTCTTCGGCGCCCTGGTCAAAGGGGTCGCGGCGGTGGCGGTGGAGCAGGGCTTGCATCTGTTGATGGGTAATGGTTTTCACCGCGCCCAGCAGGAGCGGGAGGCTATCGAGCTGCTCATCGGCAAACGCTGCGAGGCACTGGTGGTGCACAGCAAGGCGCTCGGCGACGAGGAGCTGGTCGACTACGCCCTGCGTGCCCCCGGCATGGTGCTGATCAACCGCGACATTCCGAGTCTGAGGGGGCGCTGTATCGCTCTCAACAACCGCCAGGGTGCGGCGACCGCCACCCGTCATCTGCTGGATCTCGGCCACCGCCATATCGCCTTCCTGAGCTCGGATCACGCCATCGAGGATGCGCTGTTGCGCCACCAGGGCTATCAGGATGCCCTGGCGGAGGCGGAGGTCTTCGCCGATCCCGAGCTGGTGGAGAGCGGCATGCCCAATGAAGAGGGGGGCGAGCGCGCCATGCTCAACCTGCTGGCCAAGGGGTTGCCCATCACGGCGGTGGTGGCCTACAACGACGCCATGGCGGCAGGGGCCATCTCCGTGCTGGCGGACAACGGCCTCAAGGTGCCGGAGGAGGTGTCGGTGGTAGGCTTCGATGACATCATCTACGCCAGATACCTGAGACCCAAGCTCTCCACCATGCGCTATCCCATCGAGCTGATGGCGGCCCAGGCGGCCAAGCTGGCGCTGCAACTCGCCGCAGGGGAGAGCGAATCGGTGCAGAGTCGCATCTATACCCCCACCCTGATCAACCGCCATTCGGTCGCTCCCGTCAGGTCCTGATCGCAGCGCTTGCGCCCCCGTCGGCGCAAGCGCTGCACCTGGCGAACCCGTACTGCAGCATATAAAGCACCCCCATAGCTCAGACGATAGATAGCTCAGACCATGGATAGCTGAGAGCATGGCTAGCGCAGACCACAGCGGGTTGCCTGAGGAGTGACAACCGTCCCCTCACGCTCCCTGCCTGCCGAACTCGCCAGCTCTTCCCGCTCGTCTGTCACGAGCCCCTCTCCCCCGGCCTGCCGAGCCTCACTTCCGGCCAGATCCTGCAAGACGCCCGCCATGGCTTTTCTCTGCGCCGGGCAGGGGCTCTCGTGGCCTCTGCACACTCCTTCGAGAGGCCGGGCTGCGTGCGTGCCCGGAACCGGGTTGAGGCGCTCCAGCACCTGATGAGGCGAGGGGGGCGCGATGTCGGGTCTTTGCCATGGCTTGCTCCGCTGGCTCGGCCATTGCCTCCCGGTTTCACACTCCCGGGCATCTTCTGCCCTTCCGAAGGTCCGCTTTTTCCCCCATGGGGTCATTTACCCGGATTTATCCGATTTTTACTCCGTTTTACTTAACAAAATGAGTGTAATCGTTTACATCTGTGTGAGCGGGATCGCCGATCACCGGGCAAAACTCTCCTACACTGCAGTGGTTTTCAGCGTGAATGCAGGGAGAAGTGAAGCATGCTCAGGGAGATAGTGGCCCGTCAGGATTGGCAGACCCAGGGGATCACCGCCGTGAACCGGTTGCCAGCCCATACCCCCTTGTCCAGTTGGCGCAGTGAAGGGGAAGCCAGGATGGGGGGGTTGTCACCTTCCCGCCTACTGCTGGACGGCGAGTGGCAGTTCTCCTGGTTCGAGGCCCCGGAGCGGGTGCCGGAGCAGTGGCTGGTGGAGGATCTGCCGGATGCCTGCCCCATCAAGGTGCCGGGCAACTGGCAACTGGCTGCGGCCTACCCGGGGGCGCGGCCCGTCACGGATGTGCCCATCTACACCAACATCAAGTACCCCTTTCCCTGCGACCCGCCCCGGGTGCCTGCCGAGAACCCCACCGGTTGCTACTCCCGCGAGTTCACCGTTGCTGCGGACTGGCTGGCCGAGGGACAGACCCGGATCATCTTCGACGGGGTGGACAGCGCGTTTCACCTCTTCTGCAACGGCCGCTGGGTCGGTTACTCCCAGGACAGCCGGCTGCCGGCGGAATTCGATCTGACCCCCTTCCTTCAGGCCGGGGCCAACCGCCTCGCCGTCCTGGTGCTGCGCTGGTCTGACGGCTCCTATCTGGAAGATCAGGACATGTGGCGCATGAGCGGCATCTTCCGCTCCGTCAGCCTGCTGCACAAACCGGCCCGTCATCTGATGGATATCCGGGTGACGCCCGAGCTCGACGCCTGCTACCGGGATGCCCGCCTCAAGGTTGAATTGCAGGCGGCCAACGGAGCCGGTCTGTCGGTGGAGGCCAACCTCTATGATGGCGACGAGCGGGTAGCGACCCTGCGCCAGCGGATCGGCACCCAAGCCATCGACGAGAAAGGGGTGTATGACGATCGCGCCGAGTTGTGGCTGACGGTAACGGCGCCACACAAGTGGAGCGCCGAGACCCCGCACCTCTATCGCCTGACCCTGACCCTGCTGGACGAGCAGGGAAGCACTCTCGAGAGCGAGGCCCATGACGTGGGCTTTCGGGCGGTGGAGGTCCGTGGCGGCCTGCTGCGGGTCAACGGCCAACCCCTGCTGATTCGTGGTGCCAATCGCCATGAACACCATCCCGCCACGGGTCACGTGGTGACCCCGGCCGACATGGAGCAGGATCTGCTGCTGATGAAGCGGCACAACTTCAACGCGGTGCGCTGCTCCCACTATCCCAATCACCCCGAGCTTTATCGCCTGTGCGACCGGCTCGGCCTCTATGTGGTGGACGAGGCGAACCTGGAGACCCACGGCATGACCCCCATGGGGCGGCTGGCGCGGGATCCCGCCTGGAGCAACGCCTTCCTGGAGCGGGTTACCCGCATGGTGGCCCGGGACTTCAACCACCCCAGCATCATCATCTGGTCTCTGGGGAACGAATCCGGTTATGGCCCGGCCCACGACGCCATGTATCGCTGGGTGAAGGGGGCGGACCCCAGCCGCCCGGTGCAGTACGAAGGGGGCGGGGCCGACACCCCGGCCACCGACATCATCTGCCCCATGTATGCCCGTACCCATCAGGATCAACCCTTCCCGGCGGTGCCCAAGTGGGCACTGGCCAAGTGGATCGGCCTGCCGGAAGAGACCCGGCCGCTGATCCTGTGCGAATACGCCCACGCCATGGGCAACAGCCTGGGGGGCTATGCCCATTACTGGCAGGCATTTCGCGATCATCCGCGGCTGCAGGGTGGGTTTGTCTGGGATTGGGTCGATCAGGGGCTGGACAAGCAGACCGACGATGGCCGCCATTTCTGGGCTTATGGTGGCGATTTCGGCGACACTCCCAACGATCGCCAGTTCTGCTGCAACGGCCTGCTGTTCCCCGATCGCACCCCCCATCCCTCCCTGTTTGAAGCCCGGCGTGCCCAGCAGCCCTTTGTTCTGACCCTGCAGGGTCGCCAGCCGCTGACGGTGGAGATCCGCAGCGAATACCTGTTCCGCGAGACGGATAACGAGACTCTGCAGTGGCGTCTGTGTGAAGACGGCGTGGTGGTGAGCCAGGGTGAATGCCCGCTCGAGCTGGCTCCCCGGGGGAGCGTGACGCTGACCCTGCTGGAGCAACTGCCGGCCTTTGCGCCGGGGGCGCTCGCCTGGCTGGATCTCGCCATCGTGCAGCCCACCGCCACGGCCTGGGCCGGAGCGGGTCACGAGGTGGCTCGCCAGCAATGCCTGTTGCCCGCGCCCCTGGCGCTGCCGTCGGCCTGCCCGGCGGTCAGCCTGACCGAGCAGCGCGATCACTGGGTGCTTGGCGCCGCAGATTCCCTGTGGCAGCTCGACAAGGCCAGTGGTCGCATCGTCAGCTGGCAGAAGCAGGGCCGCGAGCGGCTGCGCGACGCCATCGCCGATCATTTCTATCGGGCGCCGCTCGACAACGATATCGGCACCAGCGAGGCGGATCACGCCGATCCCAACGCCTGGATTGCCCGCTGGCAGGAGGCCGGACTCAATGATCTGCAGCACCGCTGTCTCGGCCTGGAGGCGAGTCCGGAGCTGGGTCTTATCACGGCGCACCACGGCTATTTAGTGGGTGACGAGCCGAAGATCCTGACCCGCTGGCATCACAGGATGGACGGGGAGGGCGCCATGAACCTCGCCATCGAGGTGGAGGTGGCCGCCGACATGCCCTCCCTGCCGCGCATCGGTGCCCGGCTCTGGCTGGCTGATGAACCGGCCGAAGGTGCCCCGGTGAGCTGGCTGGGGCTTGGCCCCCACGAGAATTACCCGGATCGCCGGCTCGCCGCCGATCTCGGTCGCTGGCAATTGCCCATCGAGGCGTTGCACACCCCTTATGTCTTCCCGACCGACAACGGACTGCGCTGCGATACCCACGCACTGCAACTGGGGGATCTGGCGGTGGAGGGGCGCTTCCACTTCAGTGTCAGCCGCTACAGTCAGCAGCAGCTGACCGAAGCCCGTCACCAGACCGATCTGGTGGCTCTGGGGGGCACGCACCTGTGCCTCGATGGCTTCCACATGGGGGTGGGAGGCGACGACTCCTGGAGCCAGAGCGTGCGGCCCGAGTTCTGGCTGTTGCCGGGTCGTTATCAGTGGCACTGCCGTCTGCGCTAGCCGGACCCGCCGTCGCGAGATGGCGAGACCCAAAGGCAGTTTCTCACGTAACTATTTAATTTTTAACAATATTACGGCTATGTAACAGAGTGTAAACGTTTTCATTTTGTTGCCAGGATCACAGACCGCCTCACAACAAACTGATTACATTAGGCTGGCGCCAGCTCAAACGGTGTACAGCATTCCCTACAAAAAACAGATAGAGATCGGAGCATAACAATGAAAAAACTCACGACAGTTGCCACCTTGCTGATGGGACTGATGGCGGGAGCCCAAGCCCAGGCCGATACCCGTATCGGGGTCACCGTCTACAAGTACGACGACAACTTCATGGCCGTGGTGCGCAAGGCCATCGAGAAAGAAGCGGCGGCCACCCCGGGTGTGGAACTGCTGATGAACGACTCCCAGAACGACCAGTCCAAGCAGAACGACCAGATCGATGTACTGCTGGCCAAGGGCGTGAAGGCCCTGGCCATCAACCTGGTTGACCCGGCGGCGGCCCCTGTCGTGATTGAGAAAGCCCGTGCGGACGAGATCCCCGTGGTCTTCTACAACAAGGAACCGAGCGCGGCCGACCTGGCCAGCTATGACAAGGCCTACTACGTGGGCACCGACTCCAAGGAGTCCGGCATCATCCAGGGCCAGCTGATCGCCAAGCACTGGAAAGCGCACCCCGAGTGGGATCTGAACAAGGATGGCGTCATCCAGTTCGTGCTGCTCAAGGGTGAGCCTGGCCACCCGGATGCGGAAGCACGCACCACCTACGTCGTCAAGACCCTGAACGATGGCGGCATCAAGACCGAGCAACTGCACATGGATACCGGTATGTGGGATACCGCCATGGCCAAGGACAAGATGGACGCCTGGATCTCCGGTCCGAACGCCAACAAGATCGAAGTGGTCATCGCCAACAACGACGGCATGGCGATGGGCGCCGTGGAATCCCTGAAGGCCCAGGGCAAGACCGCCATCCCGGTGTTCGGTGTTGACGCCCTGCCGGAAGCCCTGGCCATGGTCAAGAGCGGTGCCATGGCTGGTACCGTGCTGAACGATGCGGCCAACCAGGCCAAGGCCACCTTCGAGCTGACCAAGAACCTGGCCGAAGGCAAGCCGGCCGGTGAAGGCACCAACTGGAAGATCGACAACAAGGTCGTCCGCGTTGCCTACGTGGGCGTAGACAAAGACAACCTGTCCCAATTCGAGTAATTCCTCCCCTCAGGGCAAGGGAGATCCCCTTGCCCTCTTTTCAACCAGATGTGATGGCTGATATGACAACACGGCAACAATCAGAATGGCTGTTGGAGATGATTGACGTCAGTAAGAGCTTTCCTGGCGTCAAGGCACTCGATAATGTCAATTTACGGGTCCGTCCTCATTCTGTGCATGCGTTGATGGGCGAGAATGGCGCAGGGAAGTCCACGCTGCTCAAGTGCCTGTTCGGCATCTACGAGAAGGATCAGGGCAAGATCTTCTTCAAGGGACAGGAGATCAACTTCACCTCGTCCAAAGAGGCGCTGGAGAATGGCGTTTCCATGGTGCACCAGGAGCTGAACCTGGTACTGCAACGCACCGTGATGGACAACATGTGGCTCGGCCGCTATCCCACCAAGGGACTGTTTGTCGACCACGGCAAGATGTATCAGGACACCAAGCATATCTTCGAGGAGCTGGACATCGACATCGACCCCAGGGTCAAGGTCGGCACCCTGTCGGTTTCCCAGATGCAGATGATCGAGATTGCCAAGGCATTCTCCTATGACGCCAAGATCGTCATCATGGACGAACCCACCTCCTCCCTGACCGAGAAAGAGGTCAACCACCTCTTCAAGATCATCAACAAGCTCAAGGAGAAGGGGTGCGGCATCGTCTACATCTCCCACAAGATGGAAGAGATCTTCCAGCTCTGTGACGAGATCACCATATTGCGGGATGGCCAGTGGGTGGCGACCCAGCCCCTCCAGGGCATGACCATGGATCAGATCATCGGCATGATGGTCGGCCGCGAGCTCACCCAGCGCTTCCCGGAAAAAACCAACCAGCCCAAAGAGGTGATCCTCGAGGTCGAGCACCTGACGGCCAAGAACCAGCCTTCCATCAAGGACGTGACCTTCAACCTGCACAAGGGGGAGATCCTCGGCATCGCCGGTCTGGTGGGGGCCAAGCGCACCGACATCGTGGAGACCCTGTTCGGCATCCGCGATCGCAGCGAAGGGACCATCAAGCTGCACGGCAAAGAGGTGGCGAACCACAACGCCCACGAGGCGATCCAGAACGGCTTCGCCCTGGTGACCGAGGAGCGCCGCTCTACCGGGATCTATTCACGCCTCGACATCGCCTTCAACTCCCTGATCGCCAACATGGACAACTACAAGGGATCCATGGGGCTGCTCAGCGACAACAAGATGAAGAGCGATACCCAGTGGGTCATCGACTCCATGCGGGTCAAGACACCGACCCAGCAGACCCAGATCGGCTCCCTCTCCGGTGGCAACCAGCAGAAGGTGATCATCGGTCGCTGGCTGCTGACCCAGCCCGAGATCCTGATGCTGGATGAACCGACCCGGGGTATCGACGTCGGCGCCAAGTTCGAGATCTACCAGCTCATCCTGGAGCTGGCGAAGAAGGACAAGGGCATCGTCATCATCTCCTCCGAAATGCCGGAACTGCTCGGCATCACGGACCGCATCATGGTCATGAGCAATGGCCGGGTCGCGGGGATCGTCAACACCAAAGAAACTGACCAGAGCGAGATCCTGCGCCTGGCATCTCTGTACCTATAAAGACAGGAAGACATTATGGAGTCGGCTAAAAATTTCAATCTGATGCAGGCGCTCAAAGAGAACGGCATCTATGTGGTGTTGCTGGTGTTGCTCATGATCATCGTGATCAAGGAGCCCTCCTTCCTCAGCCTCACCAACCTCAGCAACATCCTGACCCAGTCCTCGGTACGGGTCATCATCGCCCTCGGGGTGGCGGGCATCATCATCACCCAGGGTACTGACCTGTCGGCCGGTCGCCAGGTAGGCCTGGCGGCGCTGATCGCGGCCACCATGCTGCAGGCCCTGACCAACGTCAACAAGGTCTTCCCCACCCTGGGGGAGGTGCCCATTCCGGCGGTGATCCTGCTGGTGTGCGTGGTGGGCGCCCTGATTGGTCTGGTCAACGGCCTGATCGTCGCCTACCTGAACGTGACGCCCTTCATCACCACCCTGGGCACCATGATCATCGTCTACGGCATCAACTCCCTCTATTTCGACTCCGTGGGGGCTTCCCCGGTGGCCGGGTTTGATCCTCGCTTCTCCAACTTTGCGCAGGGCTTCATCCGGATTGGCGGGTTCAAACTCTCGTATCTGACCTTCTATGCGGCCATCGCCAGCGTCTTCGTCTGGGTGCTGTGGAACAAGACCCGCTTTGGCAAGAACATCTTCGCCATCGGCGGCAACCCGGAAGCGGCCAAGGTGTCCGGCGTCAACGTCGCCGTCAACCTGGTGGTCATCTATGCCCTGGCCGGTGTCTTCTACGCCTTCGGCGGCATGCTGGAAGCGGGGCGGATCGGCAGTGCCACCAACAACCTCGGCTTCATGTACGAGCTGGATGCCATCGCGGCCTGCGTGGTGGGGGGCGTTTCGTTTGCCGGCGGTGTGGGAACTGTCGCGGGTGTGATCACCGGCGTACTTATCTTCACGCTGATCAACTATGGTTTGACCTACATCGGTGTCAGCCCTTACTGGCAGTTCATCATCAAGGGCGGCATCATCATCCTGGCGGTAGCCCTGGACTCCATGAAGTACGCCAAGAAGAAGTAAGCATTGGCAGGGAGGGCCGGGTCATCCCGGCCCTTTCTCTTTGGAGGGACCCATACCATGGCATTCAAAGTCAAAATCAACGTGCTGTTGCTGCTCGCCATTCTGGTCACCATCGGTACCGCCTGGTTCAGCGTCAACCATTTCATCAGCGGCTACATCCGCACCCAGGCTACCCAGAACATCAACGAGCAGATCACCCTGGTCAGGGAGAAGCTGGCGGGTGACATCAACCAGAAGGTGCTGCTGGCCGCCAACCTCAACCTCGGGGTGACCAGCGTCAAGAAGGCGCTGCAGGAGACCGGCTTTCACAACATCGTCAAGCTCATTGGCGACATGGCATTCGACGCGAACGGGGTCATCGACGACAAGGCCAGGGTTGACGCCCTGCGCAAGCTGATCCCCGCCGCCAACAACCAGATCACCGTCAGCCCGCTGGAGCAGCTGGACGGCAAACCCGTCATCTCCATCCTGGTGCCGCGCGGTGCAGACTCCGCCTACCTCTACTACCTCGACATGAGCGAGTTCAAGACGCTGCTGACCAAGGTAAGCGGGGAAGGGCGTTACTTCTCCCTCACCGACAGTCAGGGACAGGTGCTCTACAGCAGCAAGCCCCAGGGAGAGAGCGAGAGCCGCCCCAACAAGCTGGATATTCGCGGCAGCGAGTGGACCCTGACCGGTTATGTGGATCTCGATTATATCCGGGCCATGACCCAGGCGCTCAACGGCAAGATCACCCTGGCCCTGCTCGGGGTGGCGGCGCTGGTACTGGCCCTCTCCATGGTGGCCCTCAACCTGGCCTATAGACCCATCCTCTCCTTGCGCGACCTGGTGCAGGAGCTCTCCCAGGGCAATGGGGATCTGACCCGCCGGCTCACGGTGACCAGCAAGGATGATCTCGGCCAGATCTCGGCGGGCATCAACCGTTTCATCGAGCAGTTGCAGGGCATGATGGGGGAGGTGAGACAAGCGAGCGGCCAGCTCAATGAAGGGATATCGGCATTGGCGAGGCAGACGGGGTCGGCCCAGGGCCTGCTGGCGGAGCATGTGCGGGAGACCGAACAGGTGGTCACCGCCATCAACGAGATGAGCCGTACTGCCGTCTCGGTATCGGAGAGCGCGGCCAATACTGCCCAGCTGACCGGCCAGAGCCAGCAACTGGCCAACCAGTCGCGTCAGGTGGTGGATCAGGCCATGGCCAGCGTCACTGCGCTGGTGACGGAGGTGGAGGCCACGGCACACTCCATCGAAGCCATGCAGCAGGATGTGCAGCAGATAGGCTCGATTCTCGGGGTCATCGGTGGCATCGCAGAGCAGACCAACTTGCTGGCCCTCAACGCTGCCATCGAGGCAGCCCGGGCTGGTGAGCAGGGGCGGGGGTTTGCGGTGGTGGCGGACGAAGTGCGCTCTCTGGCGGGACGCACCCAGAAGAGCACTGCCGAGATCCAGACCATGCTGACCCGGCTGCAACGGGGTACCCAGACCGTGGTGGCCGCCATGGGCAACACCCGACAGAGCTGCCAGGATGCGGCGGAAAACACCAGCAAGGTGAATGCGTCACTGGATCTGATGGCGGGAGAAGTGGTGGAGATCAACGATCTCATCAGCCATATCGCCACGGCCGCGGAGGAGCAAAGTGCCGTCGCCGAGGAGATCAATCGCAACATGAGTGCCATCGCCGAGGTGATCACCCAGCTCAAGGGGAATGGCGAGCGCACCGTGGACAGCTCGAATGCCATGCAGCGCACCTATGACAGGCTGCGGGAGATAGTGGGGCACTTCCGGCTGGAATAGCGCCGGCTGGGCGAGTCCCGGGTACCCTGGCCAGCAATGCCGTGGCCGGGGTGACCCATCAGCGGGCAGACGTGAAAAATACCCAAAAAAGATGGGGGCGACTTGCGTCGCCCCCGATAGTCTTATCGCTCATATCCTTGAACGAAGTTGCTCCCTGCAATCCCTGACTATACCTCTTCCTTTAGGTTTCCCCTTCCCAATCCTTTGGGGTGTCCTTTAGCCATCATGGCCTGACGAGTCATCCTTTCCCGTCGCACTTTCTCCGTCCTGGGAGGTGTCCTTTACCACATCCTGTGGTGAGTCCATTTGCCCAACCCTGGCAGCCAGTCTTCCTGACCGACTTCATTGCGTCCGTGCAGGAGTAACTATAAGGATTTCACGCAGGGCGACAACGGCATGTTGAAAAACGTTTTTTCTCAACTCGTTTCTCGCGAAATGATATAGACATTATTTTGTTATTAATCATTGTGTTGTCAGTGTTGCTTGTGGTTTTTTCACGCTTATCTTCCGACTATGGCGAGAATTTTTATGGCGTTTTACTCACTCATGTAATGGCGAATGTCTCACAGGCCGTTTACCTGGGGTTCAGAAAAGTCGGCGCTACCGGTGTCGATCGCAGATGGGCGCATGCGGGAGCCGACATCCAGGGGCGTGGTGTCGGCCCAATGGCAATCCCGGGGGAGTGAAGCGACGGGTCTGGATGGGGGCGAGGGCGAACGAGGGAATGGCATCACCCAAGAGGAGTGCATCCCCCCTTGGGTGAGAGGACGTGGGTGGGAGGATCAGTGGTGCTGGCTGCCGCCATACCATTGGCAAAGGTAGGCGGGCACCAGCATCTGGGGTGCCTGGTCGACATGGCATACCACCAGCGGCATGGCGGGGGCGCCCTGGGCGTGGACCAGGGCCGGGGCCATGGGCAGGACCAGGGCGACGAGCAGAAACAGCGACTTGATCTTCATGGTTATCTCCTTGATGACAGAAAAGCGTGTGATCCCGATCACTTTCTGAGTTAAGGCGAACCACGGGTTGGTGCAAGGCGCTGCAATAAATTCAACTAATGAAAAAACTTTGAATCCAGGCTGCAATGGCGCTGATGAGAAAACTCCCGCCGGGATGCGTCCAAAATGCATATCCATATAAAAGACATGGCGTGAAAGCCGTGGGCGCGAAGCCTGCCGTGCGACTTGGCGCAAATGCCATGATCTGGAACAAAAGATGGATTATTCAACCGGAATGGCGAAAGTGACTATTTATGTGGTGAACTCAAGGGGAGTGAATGACGATAAATTCATGGAGAGATATAAAAAATTCAAAAACTGAAGTGGATTATTTTATCTTTTTGATTTTCAAGTGATTTTAAAATAAAAGCTATCTCTTTATGGATAATCAAAATGAATGAAAACGCTATCTTACCGGGATTTTACGGGCGTTTTTTGCTTGTTTATGCCATGGCGACCCTGGGGCAAATATCGTTTATGTACACTCCGTCATAAATTAACTCCGGAATTTATGCAGTCTGAGTTGAATGTGATCAATGTCCAAGTTTGGTGGAGTTGCCAGACCTAATCTCTGCGTCGAAAGGCAAGGGCAGGATAGAACATAAGCCGAGTACCCTACATAAAGAATATCCCGCCTTAGCCACGAGCCTGAATAGAAGGAATCTATTCAATCACTCGCAGGGACCACAGCTAGACGGAATATCATCATGAGCAAATTTTATGTAGGTTCTGAAGTTGGCCAGTTGCGCCGCGTCATGTTGCACCGCCCCAACCTCAGTCTGAAGCGTCTGACCCCTTCCAACTGCCAGGATCTGCTGTTTGACGACGTCCTGTCCGTGGAACGTGCCGGTCAGGAGCACGACAAATTCGCTCAGGTACTGCGCGATCAGAATGTCGAAGTCTTCCTCCTGACCAATCTGCTGGCGGAAACCCTGGACGTGCCGGAAGCCAAAGCCTGGCTGCTGCAACACCAGGTCTCCGACTATCGCCTCGGCACTGCCCTGGCCAACGACGTGCGCTGCTTCCTGGCGGACATGCCTCACCGCGAGCTGGCCCGCATCCTCTCCGGCGGCCTCACCTACTCCGAGATGCCCTACAGCGGCGTCAACATGGTGGTCGGCATGCATGCCCCGACCGATTTCATCATCGAACCGCTGCCCAACCACCTCTTTACCCGCGACACCTCCTGCTGGGTCTATGGCGGCGTCTCCATCAACCCCATGGCCAAGGCCGCCCGTCGTCGCGAGACCAACCACGTGAAGGCCATCTACCGCTGGCACCCGCAGTTTGCCGGTCAGGAGTTCATCAAGTACTTCGGTGACGAGGAGCGCGACTACGACAACTCCACCATCGAGGGGGGCGACGTCCTGGTCATCGGCCGCGGCGCCGTGCTCATCGGCATGTCCGAGCGCACCACGCCGCAAGGGGTGGAACACCTGGCCCGCGGCCTGTTCAAACACGGTCAGGCCAAGCAGGTCATCGCCATGCAGTTGCCGAAACACCGCAGCTGCATGCACCTCGACACCGTCATGACCCACATGGACATAGACACCTTCTCCGTCTATCCGGAAGTCATCCGCAAGGACGTGAACTGCTGGAGCCTGACCCCGGGTGGCGCCACCGGGATGAACATCAAGGAAGAGGGTTACTTCGTGACCGCCATCGAGAAGGCGCTGGGGGTGGATCAGCTCAAGCTCATCACCACGGGCGGCGACAGCTTCGAGGCCGAGCGCGAGCAGTGGAACGACGCCAACAACGTGCTGACCGTGCGCCCCGGCGTGGTGGTGGGTTACGAGCGCAACACCTACACCAACGAGAAGTACGACAAGGCTGGCATCACTGTGCTGCCCATCCCGGGTGAAGAGCTGGGACGTGGTCGCGGCGGCGCCCGCTGCATGAGCTGCCCGATGGAACGTGACGGCATCTGACAAGACGGCGTGGCGCCGGCAGAGGCTGGCGCCACACTCACCAAGACTCGAGAGTAACACCATGAAAAAACCAACTGTCGTCGTCGCCCTGGGTGGCAATGCCCTGCTCCGTCGTGGCGAGCCGCTTGAAGCTGACATCCAGCGCAAGAACATCGCCACCGCCGCCAAGACCATCGCCCTGATCGCCCAGGAGTACAACGTGGTGCTAGTGCACGGCAACGGCCCGCAAGTCGGCCTGCTGGCCCTGCAGAACAGCGCCTACACCAAGGTCTCTCCCTATCCCCTGGATGTGCTGGGTGCCGAGTCCCAGGGCATGATCGGCTACATGCTGATCCAGGAGCTGAAGAACCTGATGCCGAGCCGCAACGTCACCGCGCTGCTGACCCAGGTCCAGGTCGACCCCGAGGATCCGGCGTTCGTCAACCCGACCAAGTTTATCGGCCCGGTTTATGAAGAAGTGGAGGCCCGCGCCCTAGCTGCAGAGAAGCACTGGTCGGTCAAGGCTGACGGCAAGTTCTTCCGCCGCGTGGTGCCGTCCCCGCTACCTCAGCGCATCGTCGAAGGCGACGCCATCGAAACCCTGATCGCCCAGGGCCACCTCATCATCTGTACCGGTGGTGGCGGCATCCCGGTGACCTGGGATGGCCAGAGCCTGACCGGCATCGAGGCCGTCATCGACAAGGACATGTCTGCCGCCTACCTGGCCAAGCAGATCAAGGCCGACGCCCTGCTGATCCTGACCGATGCCGATGCCGTCTATCTGGATTGGGGCAAGCCGACCCAGCGTCCGCTGCGGGTCACCAGCCCGGACGAGCTGGCCGGGGTCAAGTTCGATGCCGGCTCCATGGGGCCCAAGGTCGAAGCCTCCTGTGAATTCGTCAAGGCGACCGGCGGCATGGTCGGCATCGGCTCCCTGGAAGATGGCCTCGCCATCCTCAAGGGGGAAGCCGGCACCAACATCGTCGCCACCAATACCGTCAATGCCTGAGCCAAGGCTCTGGTCTGAACAACTGCGTAGTCAATGACACTGCCAAATTGGTCTGAACAAATATAGAGAGAACTCATCATGGCTTTTAATCTGCGTAACCGTAACTTCCTGAAACTGCTGGACTTCACCCCTCGCGAAATCCAATACATGATCGATCTGGCCATCGACCTGAAGAAAGCCAAATACGGTGGCTATGAGCGCAAGCATCTGGTCGGCAAGAACATTGCCCTGATCTTCGAGAAGACCTCCACCCGCACCCGCTGTGCGTTCGAAGTGGCGGCCTTCGACCAGGGCGCCCAGGTCTCCTACCTCGGCCCGAGCGGTTCCCAAATCGGTCACAAGGAGTCCATGAAGGACACCGCCCGGGTGCTGGGCCGCATGTATGACGGCATCGAATACCGCGGCTACGGCCAGGAGATCGTCGAAGAGCTGGGGGCCCACGCCGGTGTGCCGGTCTGGAACGGCCTGACCAACGAATTCCACCCGACCCAGATCCTGGCGGACTTCATGACCATGCTGGAGCACGGCAAGGGCAAACGTCTGGATCAGATCAAGTTCGCCTACCTGGGTGACGCCCGCAACAACATGGGCAACTCCCTGATGGTGGGTGCCGCCAAGATGGGCATGGACATCCGCCTGGTGGCGCCGAAAGCCTTCTGGCCGGAAGAGGAGCTGGTTGCCACCTGCCGCCTCATCGCCGAAGAGACCGGTGCGCGCATCCACCTGACCGAAGACGTGAAAGAGGGTGTGCTGGGTGCCGACTTCCTCTACACCGACGTCTGGGTCTCCATGGGCGAAGCGAAGGAAGCCTGGGATCAACGGGTCAAACTGATGACCCCGTATCAGGTCAACATGGATGTCATCAACGCGACCAAGAACCCGGATGTGAAGTTCATGCACTGCCTGCCGGCGTTCCACAACGACGAGACCACCATGGGCAAGGAAGTGGCCGACAAATATGGCATGAAGGGCCTGGAAGTGACCGAGGACGTGTTCGAATCCGAGCACAGCATCGTGTTCGACGAGGCGGAAAACCGGATGCACACCATCAAGGCAGTGATGGTGGCTACGCTGGGCGACTGACGTCGTCAGTGGTGCCGGGGGGTGACCCCCGGCTTTTCAACCATGTGACAGCGGCATAATACCTCCAACCCTACGACCCGCAGCCTGCATGGATACCACACCCACAGAAGGAAGCTGGACCATGACCAAATTCAAGTTCCCGTCAGCCTACACGATACTGTTTGTGCTGATCGCCCTGGTGGCCGCCCTGAGCTGGATAGTGCCGGCCGGCAAATACGAGATGACCATGAACGAGGCCCTCGGCAAGGAAGTGCCGGTGGCCGGTACCTACAAACTGGTGGATGCCAATCCCCAGGGGATCGTCGACGTGCTGCTGGCACCCATCGACGGTCTCTACAACCACGACACCTACGAGGCTGGCGCCATCGACGTCTCCCTCTTCATCCTGATCATCGGTGGCTTCCTTGGCATCGTGACCAAGACAGGTGCCATCGATGCCGGTATCGAGCGCGTCACCGATCGCCTGCGTGGCCGTGAAGAGTGGATGATCCCCATCCTGATGGCGCTGTTCGCCGCAGGGGGTACCATCTACGGCATGGCGGAAGAGTCCCTGCCGTTCTACACCCTGCTGGTGCCGGTGATGATGGCCGCCCGCTTCGACCCTGTCGTGGCTGCCGCGACCGTGCTGCTGGGAGCCGGTATCGGTACCCTGGGCTCCACCATCAACCCGTTCGCCACCGTGATCGCCGCCAACGCGGCCGGCATCTCCTTCACCGACGGCATCTGGCTGCGGGTCGCCATGCTGGTGGCCGGCTGGCTGCTGTGCGTGGCCTATGTGATGCGTTACGCCAAGATGGTGCGAAGCGATCCCAGCAAGTCCCTGGTGGCCGACAAGTGGGAAGAGAACCGTGCCCACTTCCTCGGCAACAAGAGCGACCAGATGCTGGAGTTCACAACCACCCGCAAGATCGTGCTGGGTATCTTCGTCGCCGCCTTCGCCGTGATGATCTACGGGGTGGCCGTGCTGGGCTGGTGGATGGCGCAGATCTCCGGCGTGTTCCTGGCTGCCGCCATCATCGTCGGTGTCATCTCCCGCATGAGCGAAGAAGAGCTGACCTCCAACTTCATCGACGGCGCTCGTGACCTGCTCGGCGTGGCCCTCATCATCGGTATCGCCCGCGGTATCGTGGTGGTGATGGACAACGGCATGATCACCCACACCATTTTGCACAGCGCAGAGGGGATCGTGACCGGCCTCTCCACCATCGTCTTCATCAACGTGATGTTCGTGCTGGAAGTAGTGCTCTCCTTCCTGGTGCCGTCCTCCTCCGGTCTGGCGGTGCTGACCATGCCGATCATGGCGCCGCTCGCCGACTTCGCCAACGTGGGCCGCGAGCTGGTGGTCACCGCCTACCAGTCCGCTTCCGGCCTGGTGAACCTGGTGACCCCGACCTCCGCCGTGGTCATGGGGGGGCTGGCCATTGCCAAGGTGCCCTATGTGCGCTGGCTGAAGTGGGTGGCCCCGCTGCTCGGCATGCTGACCGTGCTGATCGTGCTCTGCCTGAGCCTGGGTGCCGTGCTGGCATGAATGCCGACAGACATAGGGACAACAACGGGAGCCTGGGGCTCCCGTTTTTTATGGCTGGCAAGGCGGGGCGCCCGGGCTCTTCCGTGGTCTGACTCCTTGCCGCGCGGGCAACAAAAAGGCGACCCCGGGGTCGCCTTCTGGCATCCAGCAGGGGTCAGCGGGCGTTTTCCAGGGTGCGCACCACGGCAGCGTGAGCCTGGCGGGTTCGGCTGATGTGGCGCGGGGCGATCAGTACCACGTCGTTGCCGGCCACGGCCCCCAGGATCTCGGGATTGGCGTTGCGATCCAGCAGGCGAGCCACCACGGTAGCGGCCCCCGGGGTGGTATGCACCAGTACCATCTGCTGGTTGTGGACCACGGCGCGCACCATGTCGTGGATGGAGCGGGTGCTGCCGGCGGGCTCCAGCTGCTCGTCCACCAGGGTGTAGACCTTCTTGCCGTTGGCGTTCTGGGCCTTGGCGACCCCGAGACGGCGCAGCAGGCGGGAGATGGTGGACTGGCTGATGTCCGCAAAACCGCGGGCGGAGAGCTCGCGGCGGATCTCCTCCTGGGTGCTGTAACAGTGCTGGCCGATGATCTGGCGGCAGGCGTCGAGCTGGGCCAGGTCGGACTCTGGTTCTGCTGGGCGGCTGAGGGTGTTGACCATGGCGACTTCCTTTGGCGATGAGCGATGGCGGTCTCGCCCAGTCTGTCGTTCCGGCTTTTCATAGCGAAAAACACTAATGAGGAGCACTCAAGCAGGGGATGAGCGAGGTATATCCATTACGGGATGGCAAATTATAACCAAAGGGGGAATAAGTGATGTGACAGGGTTCAAAAATGGGCCCGATGGGGCCCACATGGATATCCTTTGTCGGCAGGAAATCAGTAGCGTTCGCTGACGATGTCCTGGGTGAAGGACTTCTCGCAGTATTTGCACTTCATCCGCACCGCCCCTTTCACCTCGCGCACCCGGAAGTAGCTCTCCACCGGTTCGTTGTGGGAGATGCAGTTGGAGTTGGGGCAGTGGAACACCCCTTCGATGAACTCCGGCAGCGCCAGCTGGTGCTTCTTCACCACCACGAAGTCTTCGATGATGTTGACGGTCGCTTTCGGGGCGAACAGCGCCAGCTGGTTGGCCTGCTGCTCGGTCAGACGGGTGTTCTCGATCTTGATGAGATCCTTCTTGCCGAGGGCGCCGGATTTGAGGTTGAAGCCGACGGTGATCCGCTCCTGGGTCTCGATCAGCTGGAACAGCTTGAGGATCTTGATGCCCTGGCCGGCGGGGACGTGGTCGATGACGGAGCCGTGGCGGATGGCTTCGACTTGCAGTTGGTTCTTCTCGGACATGATGTTCCCCTTTCCCTTAGACGGTTTCGTTCAGTACCAGTGCCAGCAGTGCCTGGCGGGCATAGACCCCGTTCTCCGCCTGCTGGAAGTAGTAGGCGTGGTGGGTCTTGTCGACGGCGACCTCGATCTCGTCAACCCGGGGCAGGGGATGGAGGATCTTCATGGTGGGCTTGGCCCCTTCCAGGGTCGCCAGCTCCAGCACGAACTTGGCGGCCATGTGCTTGTACTCGGTCTCGTCGAAGCGCTCCTTCTGGACGCGGGTCATGTAGAGGATGTCGAGCTCCGGCATCACCTCTTCCATGGTCTCGTGCACGCTGAAGCGGATGCCCTTCTCTTCCAGCTCCTCGCAGAGGTAGTCCGGCATGGCCAGGGCCTCAGGGGAGATGAAGAAGAAGCGGCAGTTGAACAGGCTCAGGGCCTGGGCCAGGGAGTGGACGGTGCGGCCGTACTTCAGGTCACCGACGAAGGCGACGTTGAGGCCGTCCAGCTTGCCTTGGGTCTCGTGGATGGAGAAAAGGTCGAGCAGGGTCTGGGTGGGATGCTGGTTGGAGCCGTCACCGCCGTTGATGACCGGCACCCGGGAGAACTCGGAGGCCAGACGGGCTGCCCCTTCCTTCGGGTGGCGCATCACCACCGCATCGGTGTAGGAGCTGATGATCTTGATGGAGTCTGCCAGAGTCTCGCCCTTCTTGGCGCTGGTGTTGCCGCCGTCGGCGAAGCCGATGATGTTGCCGCCCAGGCGCTGGACCGCGGTCTCGAAGGAGAGACGGGTGCGGGTGGAGGCTTCGAAGAAGCAACTGGCGACCAGCTTGTCTTTCAGCAGGCGGCTGTCGGGTTCGGCCTTCAACCGCTGTGCGGTGGCGACCACCAGTTCCATGTCGGACCGGGTCAGATCCGAGATGGAGATGACGTGTTTGTTATAGAGTGGATTGGTCATCGTCTGCATTCCCTTTGGCATCAATGAAGGTTTTTCCGGCACAAAAAAAAGCCCCTGAAACAGGGGCTCTTTTCAAAAAAAACGGGGGATCTGTGGGACGGGAACCGGAAACAACGGGGCCGCTCTGGTGCGCTCCACCCGTCTGCAAGGCTGCTTTTTTCATCAAAAACGGCATTGTCCTGTCCCGACCTTTTTCAAAACCGCACCGATTATAGGGCTGGTTTTTGAATTGTCAAAAATTTATTTCAGAGGCAGGATTTGCCCAGAAAAACGTTTGAGTGTCGCGAACGGGTCGACAAATCCAGAGTGCGTGCTGCGCCTGCAAGGGGGCGCCATCGGCGGCCATGCTGCGCAGGTAGCCGAGCCTGTGGTGCCCCTCCAGCAGGCAGTAGGGATGGGGCAGGGGGTGACCGTCCGGGTAGCAGGTGCCCGGGGCGGTGGCGAGGACGATGACAGGCTCGGACCAGGTGCCCCGGTGCAGCATGTCATCGCCGAGCCAGGAGCGGCGCACGTAGCGGTTGCTGCGCAGCATCTCGCCCCAGCGATCGATCACCTCCATGTGGCGGGAGTCTATCTGCTCGATAATCTGCGCGGTGGGCCAGTGCTCGCACTCGAACTGGTGGCTGGCGAGATCGATAAAGCTCCAGTTGGATTCAAAACCGCGCCAATGACGGTAAATCCACTGGGCGAGCACATTGGAGGGAATGGAGGGCACCAGGGGAGAGACTCTGTCCAGATAGTCGGCCAGGGTCTCCGTCTTGCGCTCATCCCGGAAGTTGAGGGGCGCAAGCTGTTGCAGCAGTCGGTAATTGAGCATGGGCAGCCTCCCTGAGCCTGGTTTCACCCTACCCCCATTTGTGTCCCATTCCTACCCCGTCGGGGCTGCAAATACAGCAGCTTACCCCCGCTCCTTGTTGGAATTGCGGGGATCTGCTCGTCATTTGTTCGATCGCATCGAAAGTGAGAAAAAAAGCCTTTACCTTTGACCTCCGCTTTGTATACTACGCCTCGTTTGTTGCAGGGGCGTAGTTCCAATTGGTAGAACAGCGGTCTCCAAAACCGATGGTTGCGGGTTCGAGTCCTGCCGCCCCTGCCATTTTTCAGAAAGGCCAGCTCATTGAGCTGGCCTTTCGCATTTCCGGCGTTTGCCATCGCCTCCGTTAGCCTCTTTTTCCCCGCTTCGCCGCTGCCATTTCTGTCAATGGAGGCCGCTCTCCCCCTGTGCTACACCTTGCTTCCTGCCAGATGGCGCCTTCAGGCGCATCGCATCCGGCGGGCCCAAGGCGCTTCAACAAGGAGAGAGCGATGAACAAGGCAGTGGATACGCGTCACCCCCATGCCCATGCCGGTGGCTGGGTCCCCCGGGATCAGGCCCATGTGGCGCGCTGGGTACAGCGGCTGCGTCAGGCGGTCACCCGCCAGCCTCGCCCGCTGGTGGCCCCGATCGCCGGATTGAAGGCGCTGGTGGAGCAGGATCCTCTCCTGCATCAGCAGGCCCAGGGGATGTTTGACGAGGCGTGGCAGCACGAGCACAGCACGCCGCTCGGTCAGGTCCAGGTGCGCAGCTTCGATGAGTTCCTGCAGCTGCTCAACGGCATCATGACCACGGCCCCGGAAGCCTATCAGGATGTGCAGACCCAGGAGCCCGCCGGGCTGATCGGATTCCCCATCAATGCCCTGCTCAACTGGCCCATGGCGACGGCCGCCGGGTATGACTTCTTTGCCAATGCGCTGGTGAACCAGCAACTGCGCAAGATCCTCGGTTACTGGGCCGACTTCCTGCAAAGTTCCGCGTCCCGTTATGTGCTGACGGAGTCGGTGAGCCCCCTGGATCGCCAGACCCTGATCGTCCCCTGGCTCGGGGAGGTGGCGAAACGGGAGATGGTCAAGGTGGCGCAGGGGGCGCTCGGGGCCGGCGACAACCCCACCCCAGAGCGCTTCGAGGGGATCTTCCACACCGCGCCGGGAGAGGAATACGAGGGCTTCGCCAGCTGGGACGACTTCTTCACCCGCCGCTTCTGCCCCGGCGTGCGGCCGGTGACGGCCCCGGACGATGACAGCGTGATCGCTAACGCCTGCGAGTCGGCCCCGCTGCAGGTGGTGACCGGGGTACGGCGGCAGGACGCGTTCTGGCTCAAGGGGCAGCCCTATTCCCTGGACAACCTGCTGGACTTCGACCCGCGCGCCGCCGCGTTCGAGGGGGGCACCCTCTATCAGGCCTTCCTCAGCGCCCTCAGCTATCACCGCTGGCACAGCCCGGTGAGCGGCACGGTGCGCTCGGTCAAGGTGGTCAACGGCAGCTACTACCTGGCCAACCGCCACCAGGGTTTTGACAGCCCGGCGGGGCCCGACCCCAGCGCCCCGAACCAGTCCCAACCCTTCCTCACCGCGGTGGCGACCCGGGCACTCATCTTCATCGAGGCGGACAACCCCAGGATCGGCCTGATGTGCGTGGTGCCGGTGGGCATGGCGGAGGTGTCGAGCTGCGAGGTGACGGTGCAGCCGGGGCAGCGGATCGCGAAGGGGGAGCAGCTCGGCATGTTCCACTTCGGCGGCTCCACCCACTGCCTGCTGTTTCGCCCCGGGGTCGAGCTGGCGTTCGACTTTTACGGCCAGCAGCCGGGGCTGGAGGCGACCAACCTGAGGATCAACACGGCGCTGGCGCGAGTCGAATAGAACGATGAAAAAGGCCTCAATCACGCAGATTGGTGGCCTTTAAATTTAATAATTTTTGGAGTCTATTCATTATCCACAATTGGGGCCTTTAGTTTTCTGACGTTCTATTTCATTTTGGGACTAAAGTTATTGAGACAAACTTGGACTGACACCTGAATCACTACAACACTCAGCGTCCATATCAGGAAAGAATGATGGAAGGACAGAACCCATTGAAGGATGTTTAGAAAGGGACTGTAATTTCTTCCGAAGAAAATACGTTCTCAAATAACTCATACCTGACATCAGTCGGAGGCCGATGTCAGGTGATAACTAAATCTTTACAAGTAGATGTTAATTGTTCATATGAAAGCTTTACCGCTCATGACTTCCTGAACAGACTGAACTACTTTATTGTTTTGAGATATAATATTTACTAGCTCTTCAGTAATGAACTTCTCATACGTAACCCTTTCAGAAAGGGCTCCAAATTTCTCTCTTTCAAATGATGCCTTACATTCTTTACTCGTGAGAGGGACTCTTCTCCCTAGAATATTTAAGAGAAGCCCCTCAATACAAGGGGTAGCACCAATAAGTATAACCCCTATGTCCTTTGCTTCTCTTACTAAAGGTGCAGGCCAAGGTAAGTCGGTATCAAGGAGTATTGCGCAGTGATCATATCCAACGCAACGCCATGTTTGAATCGCATCATTAATGACATTATGTGGACCTTTACCTCCAGCGGACTTTATCGTTATAGCGTGGCTTCCATTCGCGAAAAATGGGCGCATATGTAAAAGAAAGTTTTTTTCAGCAAGTCCTTCACCAACAAAAAGAACAGTTTTCCTTATCTGTTTTTTCTTTTTCATATGCTTAGCCTATTGTCGGAACGCCACCGATTGCACCTGTAATATATTTTACATATAAATTATCTTGGCTTCTTAAACCCTCAATATCATCAAGTCGCCATACTTCAGAGGTAGAATTTGCTTTCTCAACAATAAAGCAATGATGTCTTTTCAGGTGTTTCAGCACCTCTGGCGTGTGAGTGGATATTATGAGTTGTGCATTGTTTTTATTTGTTTCCTTGTTTTTAAATATATCTATTATATCAATGAGTAAATGTGGGTGTAGATCGTTGTCTAGCTCATCTAGTATGGCGACACTGCCAAACATCAGAATTGATACTAAGCTAAACAGGGTGCAATAGGCCGCTTTTGTGCCACTTGATTCATGTATAAATGGAAGGATGAATCTCTTACCATTGTGTTCATGTACACCATAAGGAAGAAGTTTTTTTTCTTCATTGCCATCTTTATCTATGAATGTTTTTTCAACGACAGAAATATCCACTAAACCCATATCAAACGATTTAATTATCTTAAATGCACTTTCCTTTATTTCTGGGTTCTTCTCATATTCCTCTGCAATAAGTATTAGTTTTTTATCAATATCTTCATTGTATCGACCAGAAACGACTAAATTTGATTCGAAGTTAAAGAAGTAAATGAAGACAATGCTGCATATTGACGGTTTTATCTCAGTTGGAGATATAGTGTCATCAAGTCTTGATAAAAAGGAAATTATTGAAGAGTTGTGAGGGGTTTTAGATGCCAATAGTTCAGTAACGTCAGGCATGAATTTACTGAGAGTGACATCATATTTATTTTTTGCTTTATCAAATTCTCTATAAAAAACTCGTGAATACAGTCTTGACGTTTTAAGCTTTAATTCTTCTTTATAGACTCTATTTTGGTCTAATTCTACAAAATATTTACACTCAATAGCATCTGACTTGCCGTCATCAGTAAAATGTGGGATGCAAAACTCGACTTCAATTGTTGTTGGTTCATCAGGATTCGTCTCATAAGAGACTACAGGTATCTTGCCATCCTGTTTTATATCTTGAAAAGATGAAGTCATGAACCAGCTGAGAAATGCAAGGGGTTTCATCAGGTTTGATTTACCTGAACCATTTGCACCTAATATCGCAGATACCTTAGATATTTTTGTTCTTTCATCAATTTGAAAATCAAATGATGAAGTAGAAGACTTCATTCCAGATGTAAAGTCTACATATGTATCATCTAAGAATGAATGAAAATTCCTAAACCGATACCATTTAATCATGACTGTCTCCCAACAGTTTTAAGATTACTACCGATAATTATCTAACAAATCGACATTAACAAGGCTTTTGGACAAAAAAATGTCTAAAACAGACTACTGAGTGGTTTTTTGCCCTTTCTAAGGGGGCTTTTCACTAGTTTTCCTAGGATCTGGTTGTGTAATGATTTAGCCTACTGATTCGGACTCTAATGAGTTTTGTTTTTTGTATGAACTGATTTTCATGTCCTTTAACACGTCTTAACCATACATTCTGTTGTTGATAAAGAAGAAATTAACAGGATTCACTAAAGTCCAGTGGTACTGCCGCCGATATCACCTACCAAGATGGGGGTATTCCCGGCCCCCGGCTACCACAAGGATTCGTTGTCATGACTCTCTCGTTGCGCGGCAAGCTGCTCGCGGCCAGCCTGGGGGTAGTGCTGCTGATGGCAGCCCTGCTCGGTATTGTCGCCTTCCACACCCTCAAATCCCGCACCCTTGACGCCATCCAGAGCGAGGCGGTCAACTACGGCCACGCCCACTCGGTGGCCATCGGCAACTGGCTTGAGGATCGCAAGCACGCGGTCGACGCCCTGGCCGCTGTCATTGCGCGCGACCCCGACACGGCCCTGGTGCCCCACCTGTTGCAGACCCGCACCTCCGGCGGTTTCGGCCTCACCTATTTTGGTTCGGCGCAGGGGGAGATGACCCGCCACGATCCCGCCCTCAACACCGCCAACTATGACCCCAGGGCCCGCCCCTGGTACCAGAACGCCGACAAGGCGGGCAAGCTCATCGTCACGCCGCCCTATGTCAGCGTGACCATGCAGCAGATGGTGGTGACCCTGGCCGAGCCGGTGAGCCACCAGGGCCGGGTGATCGGGGTGGCCGGGGCGGATCTCTCCCTCGACGCCCTCATCGACGAGGTGCTGGCCATGAAGGTGCAGGGAGAGGGCTACGCCATGCTGCTCGATCGCACCGGCCTCATCGTCGGCCACCCGAACAAGGAGCTGGCGCTCAAGCAGGTGGCGGAGCTGGATCCCGGCCTCACCGGGGCGGCGCTGGATGCGTGGAGCCGCGACGGCGAGCTGCACGGCGCCAACCTGAACGGGCGCGAGGTGCTGCTTTCGGTGCAAGGCGTGCCCGGCACCGACTGGCTGCTCGCCATGGTGATGTACAAGGAGGTGCTGGAGGCGCCGCTCGCCTCCCTGTTGTGGCAACTGGTGGGGCTGACCCTGGTACTGCTGCTGGTGTTCGGTGCCCTACTCATCGCCATGTTCAACTACCTGTTCGCGGATCTGGGACGGGTCTCCAGGGCGCTCGCCGACATCGCCCACGGGGAGGGGGATCTCACGGTGCAGATCGCCACCCGCAGCCAGGATGAGGTGGGGCAGCTGGCCCAGAACTTCAACCAGTTCGTGGCGCGACTGCACGGCATCGTCAGCCGGTTGCGGGACGTCACCGTCGAGCTGGCGGCCCAGTCCCGCACCCAGGCGGCGGGGGCCGAGGCCCGCAGCCAGCGGGTGCGCCAGCAGCAGGACGAGATCGTCATGGTGGCCACCGCGGTGACCGAGATGGCCTCCGCCACCCAGGAGATCGCCGGCAACGCCGAGTTTGCCGCCAACACCGCCGGTGATGCGGTGCGCCTCGCGGTGGCCGGCCAGTCCCAGGTCGGCCAGAGCCAGCGCAGCATCACGGGGCTGGCGGGGGAGGTCTCCGACGCCAGCCAGACCATCCACGAGCTGGATGGCCACGCCCAGCAGATCAGCGGCATTCTGGCCACCATCAGCGGCATCGCCGAGCAGACCAACCTGCTGGCCCTGAACGCCGCCATCGAGGCGGCCCGGGCCGGGGAGCAGGGGCGCGGCTTTGCTGTGGTAGCGGACGAGGTGCGGGTGCTGTCGCGCCGCACCCACGACTCCACCGCCGAGATCCAGCAGATGATCGAGGCGCTGCAGCAGACCACCCGCAAGGCGGTGGGCGGCATGGAGACCAGCCGCCAGCTGGCGGGCACCAGCGTGGAGGACGCCGAAGCGGCGAATCTCAGCCTGGGCAGGATCAACGAGGCCATCGGCGCCATCAGCGACATGGCGACCCAGATCGCGGCGGCGGCCGAGGAGCAGACCTCGGTGACCGGCGAGATCAGCCGCAACACCGAGAATATCCGCCACGTCTCCCAGGCGCTGGCGGCCCAGGCCGGCGAAGAGGCCGCCCAGGCGGCCCAGCTCAAGTCTCTCACCGAGCGGCTGGAGCAGGAGATCGGGCGCTTCCGGCTCTAGGCTGAGACCCGGATGTGACAAAGGCGACCCCGGGTTCGCCTTTATTCATCCTGTGTATGGATATTATTTCGCCATGCACCCGCTGAATAATATCGGGTCCTGGCCCTGCAACGGGCGCAGGCAGAGGCTCAGAGAGGTTTGATGTAGCTGTAGAACTCGTTGTCCCGCTGGTAGCCGTGCCCTTCGTAGAGGG
>JADHEF010000064.1_pt1 | contig 126986 bp, 91 predicted proteins | sample 8952391 | NCBI WGS metagenome assembly JADHEF01 (sample SAMN16124439, study PRJNA663245) | bioreactor sludge metagenome | isolation source: sludge (nitrite) | place: India:Bengaluru | collected 2019-02-28 | reverse complement strand
GATCTCGCGGTACTCCGTCGGGTGGAGGTAGGCCATCGCGCCGTCCTCCAGCTCCGCCTTGATGCGCGTCATGCCGAGCCGGTTGGCCAGGGGCGCGTAGATCTGCATCGTGTCGTGGGCGATTTTGACCTGCTGCTCGGGGGTCAGGTACTGCAGCGTGCGCAGGTTGTGGAGGCGGTCGGCCAGCTTGATGATGATGACCCGGATGTCCCGGGCCATGGCCAGGATCATCTTGCGCAGGCTCTCGATGTGCTGTTCGCGCCGGTTGCCGAAATGCAGCGAGCTGATCTTGGTGACACCCTCCACCAGGTCCGCGATGACCGGGGTGAACTCCGCGGCCATGGCCGCGTGGGTCACGCGGCAGTCCTCGATGGTGTCGTGAAGCAGTCCCGCGGCCACCGACTGGGCGTCCATTCTCAGGTCCACCAGGATGTGCGCCACTTCCACGCAGTGGGTCACGTAGGGGTCGCCCGACGAGCGGACCTGCCCCTCGTGGCACTTGCGGGCGTAGTCAACCGCCCGGCGGATCAGGTCCACCTCGGTCGCGTCGTACTTCTCCCGGGAATCTCCCAGGATGAAGCTCAACGCCGTGTCGGTGTCGCCGACAATATGGGCGGTCGCCATTGTCAAATGGGTCAGTATTGCAAGGCTACACGACCCTCCGGCATCACTTCAGCAAGTTTCTTTTTCGTGCCGATGGCGGAACGGTTCAGTCCGCGGATTGGCGGCCGATCTCCCGGGCGTGTCCCGCCGGCGCGCGTTTTGCCCACGGCTCATACAGCGTGCCGGTCCGGTCGCCGAAGGGTTCCGGATCCCCGCTGCGCGGGAACGGGCCGGCAATACCCGCAAGCCAGCCGGGGCGTGTCCCGGCGGGGGGGCGCCGCGGACGGAACCGGTAAACATAGACCACCTGCGGCTCGCTGGTGCCCGAGTCTTCCCACGGAACGATGGCGCCCAGTTCGATCCTCACCGGGGGCTCGCCCAGTTCCCCCTGGTCGCACAGGACCGAAACCAGGTCCGATTCGGCCAGCGCCTTCTGGGTCGCGTGGATTCCCGGCATCAGTTCGTAGTTGGAGGTGTGCAGCAGCCAGTCATAGGTGGCCGAGCGCGTTTCCGGCCAGGCGGCAATCGCTCCCACGGTTGCGGCATCCGGTGGCACCCCCATGGATTCGAGGGACTGGAGCGCAAAGAACCGCAGCCGCGGATCGACCAGGCGGGAGGCCCGCTTCAGCAGGTCGCGGGTCGCCGCGCCTCCGAATCCGGCAAGAACGTCGAGCAGCGCGGCGCCCAGTTCGCGGTCGGAATGGTAGGCCTTTCCGTACATCCAGAATCCTGGTTCGGGACCCTGGGCGGAGGCCAGCCGCGCCAGCACCCGCTCCGCGATTTCCAGCAGGGTGGTGGTGTGCGCGTCGAGGTCGCGGGGAAGGATCGTCTCCTCCACCTGGCAGTGGTACAGAAGCTCGAGGACGGGGAACTGAAGCGGGCCGCTTGTTGCCCGGTCGAGGATTTCCGGGAACAGGACGGTTGCCGCTTCCCGCGAAGTGGAAAACCCCGAAAGGTCGGCCGCCGTCAGTTCCCCCGCACCCGGACCGCCATCAGGGGATAGCCGAACGAGACGGAGCACGGCGCGCGCCGCGTCCGGCGTGCCGATGCACGCCAGGAGCGTGAGCGCGGCCGGCCGCAGCGCAGGCCGCAGGCGCGGGTATGCGCTTTCCACCTGCGGAACCCACGCGGGGGCGGGGGCCTCGCAAAGCAGTTCCAGCGCCGCGCCGCCCGCCCCATCCGCATCCGGGGACGCATCCGCGGGAGCCGCGGCCAGCCCCTGGATCAGCGCGGTTCCGTCGGCGGCGGACAGGCCCGTTTCCGCGCGGCGATGCATTTCCGCCAGGGCCGAATCGCGCCTCCCGGACGACGTGCTCCACAGGTCCGTGACCTGCAGGCCCCGGACCGAGGCGGGTGATGGCGGCATGCTCCGGGGTGCCGACTTCCCGGCCGCCCGGTTTGCCGGCGCGGACAGGAGGGCCGCCGCGAGCAGGATCGTGAATCCGAGAGTGCGCATCCGGCGCAATATGCCCCAGGGTGCCGGGGCAGATGCAACTGCCCATCCGCACTGCGGGCAATCCGGTCTCCGGGGCCGCGCAACCCGCTTTCACGCCTCTTGTCGCACACGAGGTTTGACAATCCTCCCCCCGCGCCGTTCGCATCCTCGAAATCGTCAACCTGTTTCACGGGAGTGGTAAACGCATGACCCGTCTTCTGCGCCACGCAGCCCTCGCCGCTGCGCTGTTCGCCGCCGCCTTTCCGTCGCGCGCCGCCGAAACCGCCACCGGCACCCTCGTTGCCTCGCTGCCCGACATCGACTGGTCCGTGGAGGTGACGGCCCCCGGGTTCGAGGTGAGGCAGGACGCCCTTGCCCCGACGGGGGAGGGCGTGCGGATCGTGGCCGTGGACGAGGGGCGCCGCATCGTCATGTCGGTATTCCTCGGCAAGGCGCCCGCGAAGGGCGCGGCCCCCGAGGCGCGCGATTATTACTGGAGCCTGCTTCGCCAGAAACCCTTCCGGAAGGAACAGGTCCGGTTCGCCGAGTTCGGGGCCATGGCCACCGTCGAGTACGTCGTGCCGGAGATGGACGGGCGAAAGGTGGACCATCTCAACCGGAGCGCCTACATGTCCAAGGATCCCTGCTGGGTGGAGATCCAGCTGACCCGCAACCGCGACACGACCGGCACCCAGGAGGCCTTCGATGAAATCCTGCGCGGCGTCCGGTTCAACGAGTCTTACCGTCCCTCCCCCTACGACGACATGCGTTACGGAAGCGTCTTCTTCATGCGGCGCGATTTCAAGGCCGCCGCCGCAAGGATGCGGCGGGCTTACGAGCGCGAAAAGGAACCCCGGACCCTGGACCGGGAAACCTGGGTCCTGCTCGTGGACCAGCTCGGGCTTGCGGAACTCGTGGGCGGAAACCCCGGGGCGGCCCGGACCCTGTGTGACGAGGCCCTGAAGCGCGAGCCGAAGGTGTCCGTGCTATACTACAACCGCGCGGCCTCGTACGCCGCCGAAGGCAACGCGGCGGAGGCCGTGAAGGATCTCGAGCGCGCTTATGAAAACCGCGCGTCGATGATGCCCGGGCGCAAACTGGCGGATCCCGCCCAGGATCCGCTGTTCGAAAAAATCCGGGGCGACGCCGCGTTCACCGCCGTCGCCGCAAAGTTCCGCTGACCGGAGGCGGACCGGTCCCGTCGTGACGCTCCCCGGCCGCTGATAGTGCGGTCCGGCGGCGTTCACGGCCCGTCCGGTGAGTCGCCCGCCTTCTTGCCCAATGGCACCAAGAGCAGCGGCGTCGGGAGGCACGAGGCGCCCGGGGGCGAGTAGATCACCTCCAGGGTTTCCGTCTTCCCCTTTGCCGGTGGCGGGAAAATCTGGATCAGAACCGCCTTGTCTCCGCCGCGGACCAGCGGCGCGTCCGTCGGCACCAGCACGGTGCCCCCCGGGTATTTTCCCGCGCTCACCTGCACCGTGCCGCCCATCGCCGCGCAGCCGGACTTGGTCCGAGCGTTCCACATCATCAGGGCCAGGGGACGGTTGTCGCCCGCGGTCCGCTTCAGCCCGATCCGGTAAAGCACCCCGTAGTTGCCTTTCAGCACGGACGGCATCGTGGTGGAGGTCGAGTCGAAGCCCGTCATCCACCGGTCCATCCGGCCGTCGGCGATGAAAATCTGCTGGGCGCCGCGCACCGTGTCCACGATCCCGCCCGGCGCGTTGGTCACATTGTATTCGCTGAAGTGGAAGTACCCGCGGCCCGCGCCGCTCCGGCTGCGCGGGGGCAGCAGCGTGGTGATCCGCGCGTTGGCCACCGGCCCCGGTGTCGCGGGACTGGTCTGGAGGACCGTCACGCGGGCGGGGCGGTCAATTTCGAATTCCGCAAAAAGGTGGATCAGCTGGTTGAACTTCACCCGGGAGGCCTCCACCTCGGCGTCGAGCGGCGCGGAGCCGCGCGGGGCGATCACCCGCGTGTCGCCCGGGTGGTCCGGTTGCGATTCCAGGAAACCCTTGATGCCCATGCGTCCCAGGCGGCCGTAATCGCCGCTGACTCCCGGGAATGCGCGCCGGGTGAAGCGCAGTTTCATCGGCTGGTCCGACAGGTTCTCGATGACCGCCGTGATGCGGCTCACGGTACCCGTGGTGCCGTTGCAGTGGTAGAGGTAGATGCGGTTCGTCCCAGGCAGGATGCGCTCGCGCAGCGCCGCCCCCTCCGGGACACGGATATACTCCGGGTCGTCGGCAAAAAGGATCGGCGGGCCGCCCGCCATCTGCGACACGGGAAGGATGGGAAGGGCCTCCATGTCAAAGTCGCCCATGTCCACCGTGGCGCCCTGCGGGGCCGAAAGGATGCGGGCGGCAAGCTCGGGCGATGCTTCCACGGTTCCGCCGGCCTCCGCCTTGCGCACGATTCGCTCCACGTCGGATTCCAGCGTGGTAACCGTGGTGGTGGCGCCCTCCACATGGCCTGCCGCGGGAGCAACCTTCGGATTCTTGGCGGCCCTGTGCGCGGGCTTGCGTGCGGCCGGACTGGATACGGCGAGCACGAGCACACCAACCATTGCGAGGATTTGACGCATGAAAACAGGCTCCTTGTGAGTTCTTGTGGGTGCTGTGTGGGCCGGGTGTTTCCGGATATCAAGCGCCGGATTGCGTGGTGTTTCCCGGCTGTCCCGGCACGCGGCGGACGGATCGTCAGACCCCGAACTGGCGCAGGTGATGGTCCGTGTGTTTTCCGTGGATCCGGGTCCAGTAAATCAGCGGCGTCGGGCCGAGAAAAGGGTTCACGGTGCGGCGCTCCGGGGATTGTTCCAGATTTTCGATGAACCGCACCATCGAAGCCAGCAGGCGCTCCCGCTCCTCCTCCAGCGTTCCCTCCGGTTTCGGAAGAAACACCGCGGGCGCCTTCACCTTTCCCTTGGGCCAGGGAAGCACATGGAATATGAGCCAGCGCAGCACCGTGCGTGTCAGGAAGTTGCTCTCGTCCTTCACCTCGACCTCCCCGAGGGACATCTCCACCGCCCTGTTCAGGTGGGCCAGCATCTCATCCGGCCGCAGTCTGCCCCACTGACGGACGGAATCGGGACGGATCGCGCGGATCCGGTTGCTGAAGATGGGGAAAGTCTCGGCGGTCAGGAACAGCGTCGTCATGGGATGACCTCGCGTCGGGAATGGTGCATGGAGGAATGAGTGGGTACCCGCATGGCCCGGTTTGGGCAACCCCATTTGCGGCCCGCCCGCCGGCTGCCCGGAAACGGGAGGCTTGCAACAAGACCTGGCGCGGGAGATATCCCGCCGCGCCATGTCCCCAAACCACTCCTTCCTCAAGCGCGCGCTCTGGTTCGCGGCCATGGGGCCGATTGAGTTGTACGGCCGCCTTTCCGGTGCCTATCGCCCCCCGGCCTCGATGCCCCCGTACGCCTTCACCAATGTTCCCCCGCCCCGGGAGGGACCGGTCGTGGCGTTCGGCGACAGCCTGACTGAGGGGGCCGGGGCACCGGCCGGGCGCGGGTATGTGGAGCACCTGGCCGAATTCCTCGGCACGCCCGTCGTCAATCGCGGGCTGGGCGGCGACACCTCGGTCGAGGCGGTGGCGCGCCTCGATGCCGATGTGATGGCCCTCGCCCCCCGGATGGTCATCGTCGAGTTCGGCGGAAACGACATGATGCGCGGGATGCCCATTGAGGATTGCTTCCGGAACTTGGAACTGGTTGTGCGCCGCGTCCAATCCACCGGCGCGACCGCCGTGCTCGTGGGTATCCGCGGGAGCTGGCTCTACAAGCTGGATTACGACAGCCGGTACCGCGACCTGGCAATGCGGACCGGGTGTCCCCTGGTTCCCCTCGCGCTGGATGGAATCTGGGGAAAACCGTGGCTCATGGCCGACGCGGCCCATCCCAATTCCCGCGGGTACCGGGTTCTCGCCCGGCGGGTCGGCCGGGTGGTTGCACCCCTGCTTCAATCCTGTGGGTGAGGGTTCGCGGCCCCGGTTCTTCCCGCGAAACTGCTCGACAACCCGGCCCCCGTGGGACATCTGTGGTCGCGTCGGTCCGGTCCGTCTGTCGCGTGTGCTGGCGATGCGGACGGGGGTGACCCGTATGCCTCCCGGCCACAGGGACCGACGGTGCGAGATGGCAATTCCAGGCTTCGGCTCCCGACCTTTCCGCTCCGGGGGAATCGGGATGCCGGGAGGTTCCGTGATGGTTGAGTTTGCGGTTGTGGAATACGGCGCGTGGAAGCGCTGCGCGAGGCTGACCAATGGCGTCGTGGAGGTGCTGGCGACGCTGGACGCGGGGCCGCGCATTCTGCGCTACGGATTTGTCGGCGGGCAGAACCTTCTGAAAGAGTATGGCGGCGGCCCCGTCGCGGGCGACCGGTGGCACCTGTATGGCGGCCACCGCCTCTGGCATGCCCCCGAAGACCCGGTTCGCACCTACTGCCCGGACAACCAACCCGTCCACTGCGAGTTTTCCGATGGGCTCCTGCACCTGGTGCAGCCCGTCGAATCCGCCACCGGCATCGAAAAGAGGATCGACCTGTCGCTCGCCGACGTCGGCTCGCAGGTGGAACTGACGCATCACCTCGTCAACCGCAACTTGTGGGAGGTCGAACTGGCGCCGTGGGCGCTCAGCGTGATGGCGCCCGGTGGGCGCGCCATCATTCCCCACGAGACTTTCGCTCCGCACACCGAGAGCCTGCTGCCGGCGCGCCCCGTCGTCCTGTGGAGCTACACCGACATGGCCGATCCCCGCTGGACATGGGGAACCCATTTCATCCAGTTGCGCCAGGATCCGGCCCGCGGTCCGCAGAAAATCGGCGTGCGGAACAGTCACGGCTGGGCCGCATACGCGCTCCACGGCGAGGTCTTCGTGAAACAGTGCGCGTGCGATCCGGACGCCGCCTACCCCGACTTTGGATCCAACATGGAGTTCTTCACCAACCAGGAGATGCTCGAGGTGGAAAGTCTCGGGCCGATTGCGCGGATCGCCCCGGGCGAAGGCATTGCCCACCGCGAAACATGGTCGCTCTACAAGGCCGCGGTCGGAACCACGGAGGAGGAAATAGCCACGGCGCTCGCCCCCCTGGTCTGATCGTGGCAGGGGCCCGGATTTCCCCCGTCAGCGTTCCTTCGGCCGAACCAGCACGCCCAGGCCCCAGTTGGACGGGTCAATCCAGTTCGCCCCCGTCCCGTTCCAGATCAGCGCCCGGCCCGGATCGTTCGCCGCGGGAGCCCAGTCGTCGCGATCCGCGTCGTCCAGTGCGGCATCCAGCCCGATGAACCCGCCCGGCGCAAGCCGGGCCGGGCTGACGCCCAGGTCCTTCAGCGCGATGGCCGCCTCCAGCGCGTAGCCGCGGGACGTGCGCCTGGCCGCCACCTTGGCGCCGCTCAGGACTTTGTCCTCGTGGAAAAGGAAAACCACCGGGCCGGTGGTTTTCGTGACCGGGGCGATCCCGATCTGGAACTCGCGAGACTTGTCGATCACCGTGCGCCCGGTCGGTCCGCCCGAACCGAAGTAGATTTCCAGGGCATCCCCCTTCCACATCTGGACGGGCGGGTTCGCGTTCACCATCGGGTCGTCGTCGGTCACGTCGGCCGCCACGCAGAGGTGTTCCGGGGTCAGCCGCACCTTCACCCGGGCAGACGCGTCCCGCGGAGACCAAAGGCCAACGTTCCGGGAGATCTGCGTTCTGCCGTTGATCTCCATCGCCGTGTCGCCGGCCCACTCGTCCAGTTTCCCGTCCACGTTTGGTTCCGGCCCGCCGACAAACACCGGAATCCCGCGGACCGGCCGGGCCTCGACCGGGCCGAAACGGAGCAACCATTCAAAAGAAGAGGTCGCGGCCTCGTGCACCGATGGCGGGACCGGAATGCCGACCACCCGGATCTCACCCGGCGCGAGGGTGATCGACGAACTGGTGGCGAGCACCCTGTCCCGCCCCCCGCGCCTCTCGGTCCATGTCAGGTCCCCGGTGGCGGGGGAGTTCAGGGCGTTTTGCAGGGTGGCATCCGCCCGCATCGCACCTCCCTCGCCCGTGGGGCGAAATTTCGCGCTGACGGCGGGAATCACCTCGATGCGGGCGGACCGCTCGAGGCGTGTGCGCCGCTTCTCTTTCCCCGCCTTCCACTCCACCTCCACCGTCAGCGACCAGTCCTGTTTTCCCGGGCGGGCCGACGGTGTGCAGGTGATCTCGCCGCGCTCCGAGTCCCATTTCACGCCCTCCGGAAACTTGCCGGATACGACCCTGACTTTCGCCCCTCCCATTCGCGGGTCGGTCACCACGCGCGCGGCGTGCTTCTCGCCCACGGCACAGATCAGGTGGGCCGGGGCGATTTGGACACCCGCCTCGGGCAGGTAAACGGACGGGTCAACGCCGTCGAGATACCGCGGCAGCATGTCCACCGCCACCGTCGCCTCCCGGCGCGAATTGCCGGCGCGTGCCGCAACCCGGCGCTCATCCCCGAAGGGTTCCGTCACCCGCAGTTCCGCCGAAGCGCAGGCGATCATCATCGTGCGGGTTGTGTTTTCCTCGGTGCACCAGACAGCCAGCATGTACCGGCCTGTGTTCACGTCATGGGCCAGGACGCCCTGCAAATCCCTACCCAGGTTGGTCACCCGCCCGATGAAATCCAGCCCGCGAGCCTCGCGCACGAGGGTCTTGTAGGCGAAAAAGGACGGCTTGCGTGTTCCACCGGCCTCCACCAGGCCCAGGCAGGCATCCCACGGGTGACTCGGATCATCGTACCAGTTCTGGAGGTCGAAGTAGAAGAATTTCTCAACGCCCAGGGCCAGGGCCAGCAGGTGGTTGCGGACGACCAGGGACGCCTGCCGCGGGTAGGTGACGGCAATCTTGTCCAGGGGAGAGGTCACGCCGGCCTCGCTGATCCAGATCGGTTTGGAATCGCCATACCTTGCCATCACCGCGCGGATTTCGGCGATCTCCGCGGGCACCTCACCCTCGGGGGCGGTGTGCCGGTAATAGTGGTAGTCAAACACGTCAAACGCGTCCTTGCAGCCCAGTTGGTAAAGGCGCTCCACGAACTTGCGGTCCCAGGACTGCAGCGGGGCGATGGCCGGCGCGCAGAGTCTGGCGGCTGGGTCGGCGCGGCGCGCCGCTTCCCGTGTCACCTTCAGCATTTTCGCGTAATCATCCGGGCGCGGTTCCGGTTGCCAGAAATTGGGGATGTTCGGCTCGTTCCAGACCGACCAGTAGGGCGCCCGCCCGCGGTAGCGGCTCATGGTCCTGTAGACGTATTCCCCCCACATGCGGAACTCCTCGTCCGTCCGGGGGGCATTGTGTCCCTTCCACCAGGATGTCCCGTAGCACAGGATCGGGTACCATTGGATGTCGCGCTTCTCGAATTCCGCAAACACCCGGTCGGGCCACTGCCAGGTCCAGGTTCCCGTTGTCGGTTCAACCGTGTGCCACCACAGGTCGCTCCGGTCCCAGCGCACCCCAAGTTCCTTCATCCAGCCGATCCGCTGGTTTCCGACCGTTTCCACCTCCTTGGGGAGGTGATACATCTTGGTGCCGTTGAGCGCGAAAAAGTCCCGGGCCGGTTGCGTGGCCGTGGTGAAGGGTGCGGCGCTGGTGAGCGGGGTGCAGGCGGCAAGGCCCAGGGCAAAGGCGAATGTGCGGAGAAGCACGGGGACAATCCTCCGGCAAGGGGTTGGCTGAATCCGAGGAATCACCAGCGCCGTGAAAGCGCTTACGTCAACATCCAAACCCACATCGCCCGATCACCGGATTCTGCCTCCCCGCCAGCAGGCCACCACGCGCACCAGCCCCATTCCGTGGTTGATTAAGTGTCACGGCCCGCCACACTAGACGCCCAGAGACATACCCATGACCAAACCAACCCACCTTTTCCGCCGCACGGCCGCCTGCTGCGTGCTCACCGTTTCCGCGATCCTGACCCCCATGAGTATCGGGGCCCAGCCTGCCCAACCCAAGGCGCGCCGCACGCCGCCCGCGTATCCGATGCGCACCCCGGATTTCAAGAATCCCTCCCTGGTCCGCGAAGCCGGGACGACCGAAACCGCGGCCCCCGCGGCCTCCAAGTATTCCAAGAAGGCCGTGCTTTTCGGTGAGGCTGTCAGGTGGACCCCGGATTCAAAACGCGTGAAACCCGCCGACAACCTGGCGGCCGCGTCCGCCGCCGTGGAGATGCAGTTGGAGGACGCGACCAAGGCGGGCGAAAAGGTGAAGGACGCCGCGTCGCGTACCGACGCCGTGGTCGCCGCCAAGCCGGACGCGGTGATCCTGTTCACCGGCGCGGCCGATGAGAAGGCGAATACCAAGGACGAGGAATTCACGCCGGCCCTTTCGGGTTTGATCCGCAGGTTCACGGGCGCAGGAATCGCCGTTTTCGTGATTCCCTCCAGTCCCGGGGTGGGTGCCTCGATGATCGCCAACCTGCGCATTGCCGCCACCGGCGCCGGCGCCGCGTTCGTCGAGACCGGCACCGAAATCGGCGGCCGGCCCTACTTCGACGCCCTCGGCGAGGTGAAGAAACTCGGTGAGGCGGCCACCATCACCGCCACCACCAGGGCCCTCGGCACACCGGCTCCCGCCGGCTCCGCGCGCATCTCGCTTCCGGCGGACTTCGACACCACGCCGACCGGCGAGATCAAGGTCGCCCCCCAGACCCCGGTGGTCGGTTACATGGTTCCGCCCCCGGCCCTCAAGCGCGTGGACCCCAAGTCGGCCGTCCTCTCGCCCGGCAAGAAGGGGGCCAGGAAGCGGCCGGGCGTTGAGCGCTGACCGTCCCGGGGCAGTCCCGGAACGCATCCGATTCAACGACGTGGCCGCCGCGTACCTGGAGCAGAAGGCGGAGATTGACTCGGCCATTGCCGAAACGGTCGCGCGCGGGGATTTCATCAGCGGCGCCGCGCTCAAAGCCTTCGAGGCGGAATTCGCCGGATTCTGCGGCCTGCCCCATGCCGTGGGCTGTTCCAACGGAACCTCCGCCATCCACCTCGCCCTCGCCGCCGCCGGCGTGAAGCGCGGCGACGAGGTCATCGTGCCCGCCATGACTTTCATTGCCACCAGCGAGGCCGTCATGCACACGGGCGCGCAGGTGGTGTTCGCGGACATCGATCCCGCCACGCTGAACCTGGACGCGCGGTCGGCGGAGCGGCGGATCACCTCCCGGACCCGCGCCATCCTTTTCGTCCACCTGCACGGCAACACCGCCGGCGTGGCCGAAGCGGCGGAGTTGGCAAGGCGCCGCGGCATCGCCCTGATCGAGGATTGTGCCCAGGCCCACGGCGCGGCCCACATGGTGGATGGCCGGCGCGTGCCGGTCGGGGGATTCGGAATTGCAGCCGCTTTCAGCTTTTTTCCCGCGAAGAATCTCGGGGCGTTCGGCGATGCCGGTGCCGTGGTCACGGCCGACCCCGATGCCGCCCGCCGCATGCGCCTGCTGGCAAACCACGGGCGGGAGGAAAAGTACCTGCACCTCGTCGAGGGCTACAACTACCGCCTCGACACCCTGCAGGCCGCCATCCTCCGGGCGAAACTGCCCCGGCTCAGCGAGCAGGTTGCGCGCCGCAACGGGCGCGCCCGGGCTTACCGCGAACAGCTGGCGGGGCTACCGATCCAGTGGCAGCAGGGGAGTCCGGGGGCCACGCACGCGCTGCACCTCTTCGTGCTTCAGACGGACCGCCGCGACGCGCTCCAGGCGCACCTGCGTTCGCGCAACATCGAGACGGGCATTCACTATCCCATCGCCCTTCACCGTCAGCCCGCATACGCGCACTTGGGGTTGGAGGCGGGGTCGCTTCCCGCGAGCGAGCGCCTGGCGGAAACCACGCTCTCGCTCCCCATGTATCCGCAACTCCCCCTGGATCACGTTGCCCGCGTGTGCGACGCGGTGCGGGAATTCTTCGCGGGCTGAAGCGCGACAGTTGCGGCATCCGCCACGGCGGATGCCAAAGGAACGCGGCCCGCGAGGTTGTCTTTTCAGCCCTCCGCGGGCTGCGGCGCGGAATTCACCTCGTCGCGGAATTCCTTGCCGGGCTTGAACCCCACGATGGACTTCGGGGGGATCATGATCTTCTCGCCCGTGCGGGGGTTGCGTCCGTTCCGCGAACCCTTCTCCTTCAGGTAAAAGGTGCCGAAACCCACGAGCGAAACTTTCTCGCGGTTCTTCAGGGCTTCCTTGACCGACTCGAGAAAAATCTCAACGCACTCCAGGGCCTCTTTTTGGGAAAGCCCGGTTTTCTCGCGCAGCAGCGTTGCTACTTCCAGTTTGGTCATGGCCGTGCCCTTTGCATGGTAAACATCGCCGTAACCCGGATATGGGAACGCCTGATCGCGCCGCTGTCAAGCCCGACCGCCACGCCACCCGCCCCAACCCGAATAAACGCAACAGGCCCCGATAGCCTGTGCCACAGCCCCTCCGGGGCAGGAGGAACCCCATGACAGCCGTCGCCGCCCCCACCGCCGCCCAATTGGCGGCCGATATCCGCCGCCTCGCCCGCGAGAAAAACGCCGTCATCCTGGCCCACAACTACCAGTTGCCCGAGGTGCAGGACGTGGCCGACCATGTGGGCGACTCGCTGGGCCTGAGCCTGGAGGCGACCCGCACCGACGCGGAAATCATCGTTTTCTGCGGCGTGAACTTCATGGCCGAGTCCGCCAAGGTCCTCAACCCGGCCAAGAAGGTTCTCCTGCCCAACCTGGCCGCCGGTTGCTCGTTGGCCGACTCCATCACGCCGGAAAGCCTCGAGGACTGGAAGGCCCGCTACCCGGATCACACGGTGGTGACCTACGTGAACTCCACCGCCGAGGTGAAGGCCATGAGCGACATCTGCTGCACCTCGGCCAACGCCGTCTCCGTCGTGCGCAGCCTGCCCAACGACAAGATCCTCTTCACGCCCGACCGCAACCTGGGCCGCTGGGTCGCCAACCAGGTGCCCGATAAGCAGGTCGCGATTTACGACGGCTGCTGCCCGATCCATGACGTGCTGCGCGGCGCCAATACCTGCCAGGTCAAACAGAAGAGCCCCGGCGCCGTCATCATCGCCCACCCCGAATGCCGCGAGGACATCATCGCCATGGCCGACGCCGTGGTCAGCACCACAGGCATGCTCTCGGTCGTGGGGCAGTTCCCCGACGCCAAGACCTTCATCATCGCCACCGAAAACGGCATGATCCACCAGTTGCAGAAGCGCTACCCCGACAAGGAGTTCATCCTGGCCGACGGTTGCATCGGCTGCCGCCTGAACTGCCCCTACATGAAGTGCATCTCCCTCGTCGAGGTGGAGCGCTCGCTGCGCGAGGAAGTCTTCGAGGTGAAGGTCCCCGCCGACGTCATCGAAGGCGCCCGCCGCTCCCTGGAGCGCATGCTGGCCGTGCCGAGGGACCACTAGGGCCCGAGTAAGCGCAACTGGGGGCCCCTCCTTTTCTTCAGTTGGGAGGAGGCCCAAGGTCCGCAGCTCGCCAAACGCCTAACGCCGCACTTCGATTTGCTGCCCCGTATCCAAACACCGGGTATTTGGATGTTGGTCCCGACTTCGGAAAGCCTGGACCGAGGACCAGACTGCCGTATAGAAACTCAACCCGCCGGTTTTTCTCCGCAGGAATTCATATGGCAATCCCGGGAATCCCACGAAGGGACGGAGCAGCCAGGCCATCTGGCAACCGACAAAGCCGTAGACGATCACCCACAACAGAAACACCCATGTTGCTGACGTGTTGGTGCGAGTGACGACCTCGGCTACCTGGACCGCGGCACTCCGCAAAACGTTCATGCTGTAGAATCCCGAGACGCCGAAGAGAGCCACGTGCAGGAGTTTGAGGAAATGATAGTCCGAACCTAGCCCAAAGAACCCCGCGATTGGCGAGAGGCTGGCAAGTATGCAGGCATGTAATGTTAACGCCAGGAGCATCAGGTTTAGGAGCCGCCAGACATCAAGACGGATGCCGAGCAGAAGCGTGGAGACAGCCATTGCCGGAAAGCATATGGCCAGGGTCGCAATAAGAAGCAGTGGCACTTTTGCGGCTGCGGCTGCGGCCTGTTTCAACCCGGCGGATAACCCCATGGCACACCCGTAAATCGCGCTGAGAACGACTAGTGCCGGCGCGAGCATCACGGTGAGTTGCCCAGGCGAGTCGAACTGCACGGAATCGGTCAGCAGCCTTTCCTGCTGCAATAGAAGGGCGTGGAGCAATCCCCCGAGATTCCCGCCAGGTCCGCCCCCGTTGTTTGCCAGAAGGGCCTGATCCGCCCACGCAGCGGTACCCGGCAAGGCAAAGAGGGAAACGCACGAAAACCTTTTTATGGATATCATCACTCTCTCTCCTTGACCACTCCCATAGGGATTGATCGATTTGTAAAGTGTGCCCAAAATACATGGCATCAATGCTCAACAACGTAGCCGGTTCCTGGGGAAATTGGAATGGGCGGATCTTTCAAAAACATTTGTGATAATCTCATTTTGCCGGATGGGTGCCGGGAACATTTCGTTCCTTTGCAGGGTTCGGTCGGGGAGATTTTTCGACAGCATCAGGTATCACTGGGCGGAATCAGTGAACTGTTGCCCGGATACGAGGCCGCAAGGCGTGACCCGTGGTTTCATGTGATGCTCTATGTGCTGGAAGGGGGGGCGAGGCTTGAAACGGAGGGCGATTCCGCCCTGGTAAGGCCGGGTGAATTGCTCGTGATACCAGCCCATACGGGGCACCGCTATGGTGTGGCCCGGGTTCCCTTCAGGATTCTTTGGTTCCACTTAAGCCTGAGGCGTGCATGGTCGCAATTGGACGGCCGGCCTTGGGAAGTGCGTACGCAGCATGAAGGGACAGGCCTTCTTGCAGCAACCGAAGGGCTGCTCCGCGAGGCGGGGCGCCCTGGGATGGATTCCGTTCGTGCATCCATCCTGAATGCGGAATTGATCGTGACGCTCCTGCGTCGGGAGGTGACCGCAACTGCTGACGCCCGGACTCGTCAAATGGACGAGCGACTCTGGCAGCTCTGGCGGCATGTGGATAGCCATTTGGCGCATCCGTGGACGGTGAGCGAACTTGCTCGCCAAGCCCATATGTCCACCTCCCACTTTCACAGGATTATGGCGGGGACGTACGGGCTTGGTCCGATGCAAAAAGTGACGGCCCTTCGGATGGATCGTGCGGCCGTGCTTCTGGAGAACACGCCTGGAAGCGTGTCCGAAATCGCCTCCCGGGTTGGTTACGAGAACCCTTTCGCCTTCTCCACAGCGTTCAAACGGCACTTCGGCCGAGGGCCGAGGGAGTACCGCGCCACGACCTTGGGACTTGGGCAAGTTGACTGAGGATTAGGCAAAGACGATCCAATGAGCCCTGAAATGGCCGAAACCACCCTTTGACTGCGGCAAATCGTAAGCGCTTACATCGCGCCCATGAAAATCGAAATCGCCTACGATCTCGACCGAATGGCCGGGAACAAGAAACGCGTGGACGCCGCCATGGGCGTCTCCATGCATGGACGACCACCGGTGATGTGGGGGGTCGCAAACCGCATGATGCTGATGCGTCGCGGCAAATCGTTTCCCGACCTTTTCGACGAACCGGTCAACCAGATCATCAACCTGGTGGAGAACTTCAGGTGGGTGGCCGAAAACCTGCCCGGCGACATGGTGACCGAACCGGCCATCACGATCCAACCGCAGTTCGAGAACGCCTCGAACTCGAACGCGTTGGGGAGCCCCGTCGCCTGGTACGACCACGAGCCGCCGGTGGCCCAGCCCTGCCTTCACACCGTGGACGATCTGGAGCGCTACGAACCGCCGCCCGTGGAAACAACCCTGTGGGGACGCATGGCCCGGTACTACCATGCGATGCGCCGGTGGCTCGACGATGGCAACCTGGAGGTGACGCTGGGCGGCGCGCCGGTGAAGTTGGACCTGCAGCTGCACACGGGCGGCGAAAGCCCGTTCGTCATCGCGACCGACCTGTGCGGCGGAAAGATCTACGAGTGGATGTATGAGGCGCCCGACGCGCTGCACCGCCTGCTCGACATCATCACCGCGCGGCTGATCGAAACCGAGCTCGAGTTCCGGCGCATCTCGGGCCTGCCCCCCCGCATGCGCTGGTTCATGACCGACGACACGGCCCAGATCATTTCGCTCGAGGATTTCCGCGAGTTCGTGGTGCCGTACACGAACCGCGTGTACGACGCGCTGACCGAGACGAGGGAGCAGCGCATCCAGCACCTGTGCGGGCGCCACGTGCACCTGTACCCGGCGCTGGTCGAGGACATGCGGATCGCGGGAATCTGGGGCTATGGATGGTCGAACGAACCGGAGGAAGTGCGCGACGGTTTCGCCGGTCACGGTTTCCTGATCGGAAACCTCAGTCCGGTTCTGCTGAACGAAGGCCCGCGCGACGAGATCGTCGGGGCCACGCGCCGTCTCCTGGAGCATCTCGCGCCCAAGGGCGGCCTGATCGTGGGCGACGGCTACAACCTCGTGCCGGAGACCCCGATCGAAAACCTGCAACTGGTCGTGGACACGGTGGAGGAATATTACCGCTGACCCGGTTTCGCGCGGCGCAACAACCGGGCAACGGCAAACATGGAGTGCGGTGGCCATGCCACCGCCTTAGCCGCGGGAGGCCATGCCTCCCGCCGAATCGGGGGATGACCCGGTCGGTGGTGCGGAGGCCCGGGAGACGGACGAGGGGAGGCGACTGCGTTCAGACGGCGGTGATTAGTCGCCGGTCGACAAGGGGCCGAAGCATGGCTTCGGCGGAGAAGGCGCCGGGATGGCCGGCGCAGTCCAAATCCGTGCGTTCGATAGTAACGGTTGGGCTGCCAGACCGGACAGACATTCCTGTTACTGCTGAAGCAAAAAACGCGGGGCGCCGGAGCGCCCCGCGCTTCAATTTGCCACTCCTTGCGACAGGGACGGAAACCTACAGGTCTTCTCCCTTTTCCGGCAGCGCGTCCACATCCTGGCGCAGGTTGTCCACCCAGCTCAGTTCCTGCCCGGGCAGCGCCAGTTTCTTTGCGGCGATGGCCCTGGCGATTCCCTCCAGGGTGGCTGCGGCGCTGCGCCTGGCAGCCTCGTAGGGGGTGGCGCTGTCCACGTTGATCTTCGCCAGCTCGATGCTGAACTCCGGCGTCAGCACCCACGCCTGCGGGTCGAGCTGCGAATCGGAGAGGGCCAGCCAGTCGCGCAGGTTGCGCGCGCCCGCCTCGCCGCCGCGCTCGCGGGCGGTGTTGAGCAGCCGGCAGTCGTACACCAGCGCCTCGAACGACGCCACCACCGCGCTGCCGCTCAGGGTGCGGGTGATCTCGATGCTCTCGTTGCTCCACAGGTCCGCGCTGACGGCCGCCACGTTGCCGATGGGGGAGAGATGGGCGAACGTCGCGCCGCGGCCCTCCATCGCCACCGGCGCGCCGGTGATGGCCTTGCACACGATGTTCTCGTAGCCGCAGTCCTTGCCCGGACCCACGCCGCCGGCCAGGAAGGCCGGGAGGCTGCGCACCACGCTCATCGAGCGCACCACCGCGCTGAAGACGCGCGGGATGAAGCCGCGGTCCGCGAGCACCATGGCCGTGTTGGCGAAGCCGCACGCCGTGTCGCCGGAAGCCACGCAGGGGCGCGGTGCCGTGGCGGCGATGCGGGCGATCTCTTTCCACAGCGCGAAGCAGTCGGGCGCGCCGATCACGGCCAGGCCCTTGATCATGCCCGCAAGGTCGCATTCCATCAGCGCGCTGTCGGTCACTTCCTTGCCGCCCGTGCTCTCGATCGCCAGAAGGTCCGCCCCGGCCTCCGCGCACAGGCGGAAACTCTCGAGCAGCGTGGCCGTTTCCTGCTCCACGTTGACCATCTTTCCTTCCTGCGGTTCGCGGATGTCCACGGGGGTCACGCGCAGGGCCAGGTTCAGGCCGTACTTGCGGATTCCCTCGTCGAGGGCCTCGCGCAGCACGCGCGTGATGCGGGCGCCCCATTCCGGCCTGTGGGTCATGGGCGGCAGGTGCTCGAATTCCAGCATCAGCCCGCCCACCTGCAGTGCGTCGGCGCGTTCGAGCACCTCCTGGACCGCCTTGCGGTACAGCCCGCAGATCTCCGCCATCTTCGCCTCGTCGATGGTCATCGGCGGCAGGGTCAGGTTCACCTCCGGGAAAACCTTGCCGCCGCCCACGACCAGCCCGTTTCCGCAGGTGACCGGTTTCGGGGCGATGCCGTAAGTGAGGTCTTCGGGGCGGGAAATCGCCAGCGTTTGGTTCGTTGTCATCAGGATTCTCCGATTTTCCGGGGACAGCAGTCCCCTTTCCGGGTCGGGGCATGGGCCCCGCCGGTTCGGGTGGATGTTCTTCGGTTGGAGGAAGGGTGCTTGCGACGGGGCGGTGGCGGACGCCCCGCTCGGTCACGCTGCCTGGGGTGCGATGCGGTCCAGGATCTCGATGGCGGCCTGCGGGTCCTGGCCGTAAGTTGCGCCGATTTCCTTCGCGAACGAATCGCTCAGGGGCGCGCCGCCCACGATCACGGGCGTCTCGATGCCCGCGGCGCGAAGCGTGGTGACCACTTCCTTCATGGCTTCCATCGTCGTGGTGAGAAGCGCCGACAGGCCGATGGCCGCCGGTTTGTGCTCCTTCACGGCCTCGACGAACTTGGCGGCCGGCACGTTCGTGCCAAGGTCCACCACGTTCCAGCCGACGCCCTCGAGCAGCATCTTCACCAGGTTCTTGCCGATGTCATGGATGTCGCCCTGCACGGTCCCGATGACGAAAGTGCCGCGCGAGCTGATCTCCGACTGCTTGAGGAACGGCAGGAGCTCCTCAACGCCCGCCTTCATGGCCTTCATGGCCAGGAGCACTTCGGGAACAAAAACCGTGCCCTCGCTGAACTTCTTGCCCAGCGAGCGCATGCCCGGCGTCAGTGCCTTGTTCAGGATGTCCATTGCCGGGACTTTTTCGTCCAGCATCGCGCGAACCAGTTCGCGCACGCCCGGCTGGCCCTTGAGGTGACGGGGGTAATTTGACTGGGCATCCGTCTTGCCCTGTTCCACCAATGCCGCAACTTCTTCGAAACTCGCCATGTTTCGCAATCCTTCCACCAAAATCCTGAAATGATGAAGCGGTGCCGGTTTCTGGACCGGCATCCCGAAGCGAATCCGGCGGAAAGAAGCCCATGTCTGGCACGGCGAAAATGCTCTTCTGACTCAAAAACGCATATCCGGAAACCTGTGCAACGACTCGAAACGAGTCGGGCGGCAAACTTGTGCATCAATTACCCATCTTGTGCATCCAAAGTGCCAAGAAGGTCCGCCAGCAGGTCGTCCGGGTGTTCCAGCCCCACGGAGATGCGCAGCAATCCCTGCGGGGTCGGAGAATCCGGCCCCTCCTGCGAGGCGCGGTGCTCCACCAGGCTCTCGAAGCCCCCCAGGCTCGTGGCCTGCGTGAACAGGCGCAGTCCCGCCGCCACGGCCAGCGCGGCGTCGCGCCCGTCCCGCATCTCAAACGACAGCATTCCGCCGAACGCGCTCATCTGGGCCGCCGCGGTTTCATGGCCGGGGTGCGTGGACAGGCCGGGATAGTGCACGATTGCCACCGAGGGGTGGCCGGCTATGGCCGCCGCGATCCGGGCCGCCGAGGCGCATTGCGCCCGCACCCGCAGCGGCAGCGTCCGCACGCCGCGCAGCGCCAGCCAGCAGTCAAACGGCGACGGCACGGCCCCGCCCAGCACCTGGATTTCCCGGACGCGGGTGATGAACCCGTCCGCGCGCTTGGCCACCACCACGCCGCCGATCACGTCCCCGTGTCCGGCCAGGTACTTGCTCGCGCTGTGCACGACCAGGTCCGCGCCATGCTCGAACGGGCGCGTCAGCACCGGCGTCGCCCAGGTGTTGTCGCACACCAGCAGCGCCCCGGCCTGGTGGGCGAGGTGGGCCGCCCGCGGGATGTCCGCGATGCGCAGCAGCGGGTTCGACGGGGTCTCGATCCACAGGAGGGCCGCCGGGGATGCCATCGCGTCGCCGAGGGCCGCGGCATCCGTCGCGTCCACGAATTCGATCCTCACCCCGCGCGGTCCCGCGATGCGGAGCAGCTGCTGGCGGAAACCGAAATAGAGATCCGAGGAAACAACCGCCCGTTCGCCCGGGCGCAGGGCGTCCATCACGGCCGAACACGCCGCCAGGCCCGACGCAAACGCCGCGCCGCATGCGCCGCCCTCCAGTTCCGCCACGCATTCCTCCCACGCATCGCGGTTGGGGTTGCTCATGCGCGAGTAAACGTGGCCTCCGGGGTACGATCCGTCGGCGTCGCGAAGAAAGGTCGTGCTGGGCACGATGGACGGGGCCACCGCACCGCTGTTGCGGTCAGGCTCGCCGCCCGCGCGGGCGGCAAGCGTTTCGATGTGGGTCATGGCGAAGGGAGATACGCGCCGGTGCGGGCGACGGCAAGCGCGGAAGTGGCCGCGGCGGACGATATGGAAATCCTGAACCGGACGCCCCTCACCCCGTGCTCTGCATCGCCGCGGCGATCCCCGTGATGCTCAGCAGGATGGCGCGGCGCCACTCGGCCTCGCTTTCGGGGCCGCCCAGCTGGCCGCTCTCCCAGATATCCAGCAGCGCCACCTGCAGCTTGTTGATGGGAAGGACCGCCGGGTTCCTCAGCGCGATGATCCGTCGCATGGCGGGGGCGTTGTCCAGCAGTTCGGCCTGCCCGGTGATCTGCAGCACCCAGTGACGCGCCCGCGCGTGTTCCTCCTCCAGCGATTTCTGGAAGTGGGCCGCGGTGCGACGCGGGCGCACGCGGGCTGCGTACATCGCGCCCGTTGGGAGGTGGGTCCGCGACAGTTCGTGCTGCGCGTTGTCCACCACCGTGCGGAAGAACGGCCAGTCGCGGTACATCTCGCGCATCAGTGCCAGGTTGCCGGCCTTCTGGTTCGCGAACCACTCGCATGCCGCCCCGAGGCCGTACCATCCCGGCGCCACGTAGCGGCACTGCACCCACGCGAAAACCCACGGGATCGCGCGCAGGTCTTCCAGCCCCACCAGCGCGCCCCCCGACCGCGCCGCCGGGCGCGACGCGATGGGAAGCTGGCTGATATGCGCGATGGGCGTCCCCTGCGTGTAGAACCTCCAGAAATCCGGATCGTCGTAAACCATGGCACGGTAGGCCTCGCGGGACTTGCCCGCCAGTTTGCCCATCGCGCCTTCCCAGTCCCGGCGCACGCCCGCGCCCCGGTCCTGGTCCGCCGTGGCCAGAAGGGCCGCGTTTGCGATCTGTTCCAGGTGCCGGTGGGCCATCGGCGGCAGGCTGTAGCGGAACGAGACCACCTCGCCCTGCTCCGTGAACCGGATCATGCCGTCAAAACTGCCGCGCGGTTGCGCCAGGATCGCCCGGTTCGCGCGTCCGCCCCCGCGCCCCACCGTGCCGCCGCGCCCGTGGAACATGCGGAACGACAGCCGGTGCCTGCGGCACGCCGCGGCGATGCGCCCCTGCGCCTCCTGCAGCGCCCAGTTCGCGGCCAGGTAACCGCCGTCCTTGCTGCTGTCGCTGTAACCCAGCATGATCTCCTGGTAGCGCCCGCGTGCCGACAGCTGCAGCTTGTAGGCCGCGTTCGAGAACATCTGCCCCAGCAGCGTGTCGCACGACCTGAGGTCCTCGATCGTCTCGAAGAGCGGCACCACGTTGACATCGCTCTCCACGGCGGGCCGCCCGTCGGCGCCCCGCACGAGCCGCACGAGGCCCGCCTCCTTGGCCAGGAGCAGCACCTCCAGCACGTCGCTGACCCCGTGCGTCATGCTGATCACGTAATCCTGCAGCGAGTGGACCGAGATGTACCGCTGCGCGTGGCGGATGACCTCGAACACCTGCAGGACCCGCCTCGTTGCCTCGGAGAGGTCGCCCTCGCGGGGCACCAGCGGGCGCGGGTTCGACAGCTCCCGGGTCAGCACGCGGACCTTTTCCGCCTCCCCCAGCGCGGCGTAGCGCCGGCCGGGCGCCAGCACGCGGGCGCCATCCAGCAGCTCGTCAACCGCGCGCTCGTGGGCCGCGCTGTGCTCCCGCACGTCCAGCGACGCCAGGTGGAACCCGAACGCCTGGACCTGCACGAGAAGGTTGGCGAACCTTCCCTCGTCCGCCAGAACGCAGGTGCCGTGGTGGTGCAGGCTGTCCCGGATCAGGTTCAGGTCGTCCAGGAATTCCCCGGACATGCGGTAGGCGGGCGGACCGGGAATGAACCCCGGGCCCTCGGCACGGAAATCCGTCAGCTGGTCCAGGTGGCGCAGGGCCGCTTCCAGCCGCGCGTGGATATACTGGAACTTCAGCGCGTAGGGTTCGTTGCGGTAGCGCTCGAGCAGGTGGGCCGGAACCGCAATCTCCGCCTGGTCCGCCTCGATCGACCGCAGCAGGCCCTCGCCGGGGGGCGCCAGCTGGGCGCTTTGCGAAAACTCGCGCCTCAGCGCCGCCACCTGCCGCAGGTAGTGGCGCAGCGCCATCTGCTTGTGGCTCAGCAGCGTGTGCCAGGTCACGTCCGGCGTCACGTTCGGGTTGCCGTCCCGGTCGCCCCCCACCCACGAGTGGTACCGGAACATCGGCGGGATCTCGAACTCGCGTCCCGGGTACGCCTCGGCCAGCGCGGTCCTCAGGTCGTCGTGCAGCCAGGTCACCACCTCGAAAATCGTGTGCTCGAAGAAATAGAGGCTGTTGGCCACCTCGTCCTGGACCGTGACCTTGTGCGATCGCAGCTCGTCCGTGCTCCACAGCGCCGTCAGGTGACGCCGCAGTTCCCGTTCCGCGGCCCGCGTGCTGTTCAGCGGACGGTCCAGGCGCGGCAGGTTCGCCGGGTGGGCGCGTTCCACGAGGCACTCGGCGATCGCCAGCAGCTTGTCAATCACGCTGCGCCGCCGGGCCTCCGTGGGGTGGGCCGTGATGGTCGGGCTGATCTGCACGCGGTGCAGCAGCGCCTGCATGCCGTCCGCCGTCAGGCCCGAATCCTTCAGGCGCATCACCGCCTCGGCGATGGACTCGGTGCGGGGGGATGTGCCCGCGCGCGCCTGTCGCTCCCGGTTCACGCGGATGATCTCCACCTGCTCGGCGAAGTTGATCAGCTGGAACAGGACCGTGAACGCCCGCAGCAGCTTGCGCATCACGGAGTTGTCGCGCAGCAGCGGGTGGCGTTTGGTCAGCGTCGCCGGGTCCAGGCTCTCGTCTTCCAGGAAAATCTGCCGGGCGAGGCGGGTCAGTTCCGGGCGCCCCTGGTCGTTGAGCACCTCCCCCAACAGGCGATCCAGCAGGGCGATATCGTCGGCGAGGGCTTGGGAAAGGCCGTGATGGTGGGGATCCAGCGCCAGAAACGAGTGCGTCTTCATGGGCGCCAGTAAGGCGCCTAAACACAATTTGTTCAATGGGATTCCGAAAACGGCAGGGGATCGCCGCCCCAAAGCCCTCCCCGCGACCGGGAACAAATGCTTCCCGGACACTTTCCAATCCTCCAGCCGGCGGGGCGACCGGGCCTTCGGGCCTGTGGATAACTCCCCGTTTTGTGTTTGACCTCGGGGGCCGTCAGGCCTTAAGTGAACCGCCTGATGTCCCGGAAGCAGACGATTTGCGCCTGCTTCCACCGCTTCGGGAGCTTCTGCGGTCCCCGCGGCGTTGCTTCCCGGTCATCCGTCCGGCGCATTGTCGACCGTTGGCTATTTGTGGAATCCTGATTGGCTGGAATGAAACCCGGAAAAACGCGCACCTTCCTGAACGCCCTTTTTTCGCCGTGCCGACGCGCCGCGTTGGTTCTGGCGATCGCTGTTGCGCATGGTCCGTATGCCACGGGCCAGGGGGAGTCCGCCCGTCCGCCGGAACCGGAAAACCTGAATGTCCGCATTATCGGTACCGCCTGCTTCCAGGGGCGGTGGTCCGCTTTCATCGAGGACATGAACACGCGCAGCGACAGCTTCTACAGCGTGGGCGACCCCGTTTACGGCTTCCGGATCACCGAGATCGCGACGGACGGCATATTCCTCGAGCGCGCCCGCCGGAAATTCTTCGTTCCCATCAAGTCGGTTCCCGTGCAGGCCGTTGTCTCCACCGAATCCGGCAAGGCCGTGGTTGCCAACACCTACCTGCCCGACACGCAGTCGCCCGGACGGGTCGTGCCGAACTTCTATGTCGAGGGAAGCAGCCGGCCCACCCAGTGGGACTACTATGTGCCGCCCGCGGAACCGTCCAGGTCGCGCCCGGCCCAGCCCATGGTGGCCGCACCCGTGGCGCCGGCCCGCGGCGGGCGTTTCGCCTTCCCCCTGGCCAGTTTCAAGCGGCTCAGCAGCGGCTTCGGCTACCGGCGCCACCCCATTGGCGGCAACACCAAAATGCACAACGGCATCGACCTGTCGGCAAGGACCGGAACGAAGATTTTCGCGGGCGACGCGGGCACGGTCACCTTCAGCGGATGGCGCGGCGGCTACGGTTACTGCGTTGAGATCGACCACCACAACGGGTTCAAGACGATCTATGGCCACTGCTCCAAACTGCTGGCCGACGTGGGCGACAACGTGCGCCGCGGGGAATACGTGGCCGAGGTGGGATCCACGGGTGCCAGCACCGGACCCCACCTCCATTTCGAGGTGAGACGCGGGAACACCCCCATCGACCCCGAACCCTTCTTCAAGGGCCTGTTGTAGGGCAGGCCCGCCGGTCAGGCTTCCGGTTCGTCAAAAGCCGACGGCGGCGGGGGGGGCGGCTCCGCCATGACCCTGCGGACCCCGACACCCAGCAACACCGCCAGCAGAATCCACACCGTCCAATCCGCCCAGCGCGCCCTCCAGAGGAAAACCATGTCCAAAAGTGCCGCCGCGACCAGCACCAGGTCCGACGACAGGTAGAAATTCAGGTCCGTCCGGATCCGCTTCTGGATCTGCTCGCGGCGCTCCTCCGGTCCGTATAGATAGATTCCCAGGATCACGGCCGCAAAAACAAACGGTGCCAGCCAAGTCTGTTTCAGCATGGATTCACCCTCCGGTGAAGGCGTGGTTTTGTTCGCATCTTGCGCCCACACAATATTGGGGTTGCGGGATTTGCAACTGTTCCCGCGAGGGGCGGCCGGGACGCTCGGCGAGAAAACCCGTTGACAGCCCCCCGCCTTTTCGTCCCCATCACCACCGAATAAGCGGTGGAGATTTCTGTTGACGCCCCTCGGCGCGGCAGAATTCGTTGGCACCGATCATTGACTAGCAGAATGCCGGGAACAAGCCATGCCGCATCCCGGCGCGAATACGCACCCAACCAGGTGGAGGCTACATAGATGTCCGTTGAGCAGAAGGTGAAAGAGATCGTGATGCAGCAGCTGGGCCGCAGCGAGGAGGAAGTCACTCCCGAGGCCTCGTTCATGGGCGACCTGAGCGCAGACTCCCTCGACACGGTCGAGTTGGTGATGGCTTTCGAGGAGGAGTTCAACCTCGAGATCCCCGACGAGGACGCCGAGAAGATCACCACCGTTGGCGATGCCGTCCGTTACATCCAGGAAAAGGCCGGAGCCAAGGAGTAACCCGGGCATTTTTCTTGTTCCGCCCATGACACCATTTCCAGCGTCGGATCGTCATGCACGGTCCGGCGCTGGTTTTTTTGGAAGGATAGCCCCCCTTTACCATGTCTAGAAAGCGCGTGGTGGTGACCGGCCTCGGGGCCGTCACCCCGATTGGCAACACACTCGACGAATACTGGCAGGCCCTGCTGGCGGGAAAAAGCGGCGTCGGCCTCATCACCCTTTTCGACACGTCGAACTTCGACGTCAAAATCGCCGCCCAGGTCAAGAACCTCGATCTCGACGCCCACTTCGACAAGAAGGAAGCGCGCAAGATGGATCCCTTCTCGCGGTTCGCCGTCATTGCGGCCCGCGAGGCGTTCAAGGACAGCGGGCTCGACTTCACCCGGGAAGACCCGCTGAAGGTCGGCGTCATCCTCGGCGTCGGCATGGGCGGCGTTTTCACCATCGAGGAGCAGATGGCCATCCTGCTCAACAAGGGGCCCTCGCGCGTCAGCCCCCTGCTCGTCCCCAAGATGATCCCCAACATGGGCCCGGGACTCGTCTCGATCACCCTGGGCGCAAAGGGGCCGAACACCTGCATCTCCACCGCCTGCGCCTCCAGCACCCACGCCATCGGCGAGGCCTGCCGCACCATCCAGCGCGGCGACGCGGTGGCGATGATCTGCGGCGGCGCCGAGGCCACCATCACCCCCCTCTCCATCGCCGGGTTCCAGAACATCGGCGCGCTGAGCAAGCGCAACGACGCCCCCGAGCAGGCGAGCCGCCCGTTTGACGGCGAGCGCGACGGGTTCGTGATGGGCGAAGGATCCGGAATCCTGGTGATCGAGGATCTCGACAACGCCATGAAGCGCGGCGCCAAAATCTACGCTGAAATCATCGGCTACGGCCTATCCGGCGACGCATACCACATGACGGCCCCCGGCCCCTGCGGCGAGGGCGGCGCCCGCGCCATGCAGATGGCCATCGACGACGCCGGGATCCCCGCATCCGAGGTGCAGTATGTCAACGCCCACGGAACCAGCACGCCCCTCAACGACAAACTGGAGACCGAGGCCATCAAGACCGTCTTCGGCGAGAGCGCGAAGAAGGTCATGGTCAGTTCCAACAAGTCCCAGGTCGGCCACCTGATCGGCGGGGCCGGGGCGGTCGAGGCAGTCGCCACGGTCAAAACCGTCCAGACAAACAAGGTTCCGCCGACGCTGAACCAGACGACGCCCGACCCCGAGTGCGATCTCGACTACGTGCCCAACGTGGCCCGCGACGCGGAGGTGAATGTGGCCATTACCAACTCGCTCGGGTTCGGCGGACACAACTGCACGGTCGCTTTCCGCAAGTTCTCCGCCTGATCCCGGCGTGCCGTCCAATTCATCGGCCGGTTCCGGGCGCACGCCGCGCCCCCGGAACCGGCCGTTTTTTTATGGTGGGAGGCGGTGCCGGTTTGGTTTGCGTAAATTCGGTTTTGCCGCTTCAACTTTGCCGTGCCACTGGTTCCCGAACCATATTCCGGCGGTCTGGCGCCGAACCCCGTTGGGCCGCGCCGGCCCCCGATTCCCCGAGGGGCCGCGCCATGTTGCTGACCTACGGGGCAAACCGCCTCCCGGTGACCGTGCCCGGAAGTGCCGAAGAAATCGTGCCGGCATCCGCAGCCGTGGAGGCGGACGAAGTTTCGCTCGTTCGCAATGCGCTGGAGAAACCGGCGGGGTCGCCCCCCCTTTCCGATCTGGCACGCGGGCGCAAATCGGCCATCATCCTGATCGCGTGCCGCACACGCCGCACCGGCAGCCAGGTGTTCATCCCCGAGATCGTCCGAATCCTCAACCGGGCGGGAATCCCGGACGAGCGCATCACGGTATGCACCGCCACCGGCACACACGACAACTTCCGACCCGGTGACGCCCCGCTCCTCGCGGGGGAGGATTGCGCGCGCCGGCTGCGTTTCATGGGCCATGACTGCCGGACCCCGGAAAACCTGGTGGAGGTGGGGACAACCAGCCGCGGAAACCGCGTTCGCCTGGGCCGCGCCTATCTCGACGCCGACCTCAAAATCGCCACGGGCCGCGTGACCTTCCACTACTTCGCGGGTTTTTCGGCCGGGCGCAAGGCGGTGCTGCCCGGAGTCAGCGCCGTGGACACGATCCTGTTCAACCACCGCATGGCCGTGATCGCCGACCAGGCGGGCGTCCGCCTGAACCCGGAAGCGCGAAACGGCAACCTGGACACGAATCCCATCCACCTCGACATGCTTGAGGCCGCCCGCCTCGCCCCGCCGGATTTTACCCTCTGCACGGCCCTCGATACCGACGACCGCATCACCCACGCTTTCGGCGGGGAGATGGAGGCGGCCCACGCGGCCGGCGTTGCGGTCGTCCGTGGGCGCGACCTGGTTCCCGTCAGCGGTCCGGCGGACTGGCTGCTCGTGAGCTGCGGCGGGGCCCACTGCGACTCGAACGCCATCCAGGCCATCAAGGCCCTGCTGAACAACTACCGGGCCGTCCGCCGGGGCGGTGCCGTGATTTTCTGTGCCGAATGCCCGGAGGGCGCGCCCGATTGGCTGGTGGAGGCGTGCGCCATCGCCGAGGAACAAGAGGTTCACCGCCGCATCCGCGAGGGCACCGTTCGCCAGCCCCACAACCCGCTCTGGATCCGCGACGCCCGCGAACACGCCCACATTGTCATGCTTACCGCGCTTCCCGAGGCGCAGGTCCGCGCGTTCGGCTTCCATCCGGCACGCACCCTGGATGAGGCGGTGCGGATGGCGGAAGTCCTTGCCGGCCGGCCCCGACTGAGTTATGTGGTTCCGTTTGGAAACGTTACCGTTCTGGATATGCGGGACGGCACATGGAAAGGTGGGAAAACCGATGCCTGAAGCGTCCAGGATCATCCTGAAGTGCGTGGATTGCGGGAAACGCTATCCGTGGTCGTTCACGGTCCAGTGCCCCGACTGCAACATGGCGCTGGTCGACATCGACTACGACCTGACCGGCGCGCGCATCGGCCGCGAAGGCCCGCCCATGGAGCGCTACTTCGACCTGCTCCCCATCAGTCGCCGCGAGCACATCCTTGACGGCGGGGAGGGAAACACCCCCTGCCGCCTGGCGCCCGAGCTGGGCCGGGCCATCGGTCTCGACAACCTGTACGTCAAAGACGAATCGGCCAATCCCACGCGAAGCACCAAGGACCGCCAGGGCACCATGGCCGTGGCCGCGTTCCGCGACCTGGGCATTTCACGCTTCGTCACCTCGTCCACCGGCAACTCCTGCACGTCCCTCGCGCGCATTGTCTCCCGTTTCCCCGACATGCACATGAGCATTTTCGTCGGCGACGAATTCCTCAAGCGTCTCAACTGGGTGGGGGCGAAGAACGTCACGGTGTACTGGCTCAAGAACGGCACTTTCGTCGACGCCCACAAGGCCGCGCGGTGGTTCAGCCAGAAGTCCGGCGACACGGCGGAACGCGGCTTCTTTTTCTTCGGAAAACGCGAGGCTTTGAAGGTCGCGTACATGGAGGCGGTGGAGCAGGTGCCCAAGCCCATCGAGTATTACTTCCAGGGCATCAGCAGCGCCATGGGGGTGTATTCCACCTGGCAGGCCGCGCACCAGCTGAAGCGGATGGGCCGGATCGAACGGATTCCCGGCATGATGTGCGCGCAGGAAGAAACCTGCAACCCGATGGTGCGGGCGTGGGAGCGCGATGCGGAGAAAATGACGCCCGAAGACATCATCCCCTTCCCCCGCGGACTCTCAAAGTCCACCCTGCGCGGGGACCCGTCCATGGTCTATCGTTATGTGTGCCATGCCGTAAGGGACTCGGGCGGCACGATGGTCACCGTGACCCAGGACGAGATGCGCGAGTTCCGCAAACTGGCCCTCGAAACCGAGGGACTCGACATCTGCTACACGAGCGCCATGACCATCGCCTCGGCACGCAACCTTGCCCGGGACGGCCGGATTGCGCGGGATGCCGTGGTGCTGCTCAACCTCACCGGCGCCGACCGCCGCGGCCAGCCCCATCCCGTTCCCGACTACATTGTGGAGGCTGACGGCGACGGCTGGCAGGTTGCGCCGTTCGACGGCGGCGACACGCAGGGTGCGCTGGACCGCGTGCTCAGGGTGCTCGTCGCCTCCCAGCGTCTTGCCCCGGAAACCGAACTCGACACGGAAACATGGCTGCTGGGCCGCGGTCTCGCCCTGGACTCCGTTTCCCTGCTCGAATTCTCCCTCGCGCTCGAGGCGGAATTCGGGGTCGAGGTCGGCGAGCAGGAATTGAACGGCGACAACTTCCGCACCATCGGCGCCGTGGCGGACCTGTTCCGGCGCAAGTTGCGCGGGGCACGCGTTGCCCGTGGTTGACGCCGCACGCCTCGCGGAGATGCACGGCGCACGCGTGGCCGTCATCTCGCCCGCGGGGGAGTGGTCTTTCGGCGAATTGGCACGACGGGTTGAGGCCGCGGGTCGCCGGTGTGAACTGGCCGGCGCAAATCCCGAAGACCGTGTCGCGCTGCGCTGCGTCCCCTCCGGCGGAACGGTTGCCATGGCGCTCGCACTCCTCCAACGGGGGGCCGCCGTGATTCCCGTGGGCGCCGCCGTTCCGCAGCCAGAACTGGAGTCGCTGGCCGGATCCCTCGGGTTGGCTTTCGTTGCGGACGAGTCCGCCTTGGCACCGCTGAAATCGGGGACTACCCGCAGCGCGCCCCGTGACGCCCGCCTCGGCTTGCTCTCCAGCGGTTCCACGGGGACCCCGAAACTCGTGTGGAGATCGGCGGCCCAGGTTGCCGCCGCCGCCCGCGTCTATGCCGAATCGGTGCACCTTTCCGGCGAGGACCGGGTGATGGCCCTGGTGCCGCTCGAGCACAGCTACGGATTACAGAATGTCATGCTGGCATCGCTGGGATGCGGCGCATCGCTTGTCTTCCCCGGCACCGCCCATCCCCGAGCCGTTGCCGCCAAAGCTGCCGAATCCCGCGTGACCCTTTTCCCCGCGGCCCCCGCCTTTCTCGACTTCCTCATCAAGTCCGTGAAATCCCGGCCGCTGGGTTCGGTGCGGGCGGCCATCTCCGTCGGCACCGCCCTGGCCACCCGGATCCATGCCGACTTCACGTCGGCGTTTGGCGTCCCGCTGTGGCAAAGTTACGGCGCAAGCGAGGCCGGGCCCGTGTGCCTCAACAAGGATGGATCGGGCCACGGCGGCACCGTGGACCTCGGGCGACCGTGTGCCGGGGTCCGTGTGCGGATTGTGGCCGGGGATGGAACCGACGCGCCGGAGGGCGAACCGGGAGAACTCGTGGTCGAGTCACCCGCCGTGGGCCTCGGTTACGAAGGTGAAACCGACGCGGCGAGCCGGATCGAAAAAGGGAGGTTTCATACGGGGGATCTCGCGGTATCCGAGGGCGGCGTGCTGCGATTCGCCGGGAGGCGGAAACTCCTCATCGCGGCGGCCGGACACAAGGTGGATCCTCTCGAGGTGGAAACCGTGCTGCGCGGACACCCGGCCGTTGCCGACGCCGCGGTGGTCGCCCATCGCGAGGACGCGCTGCGCGAGGTGGTCAAGGCGCTGGTGGTGACCTCCGGCGCCGTCGGCGTCACGGAACTCATGGAATTCTGCGCCGCCAGCCTGTCGCCCTGGAAGGTTCCCCGGATATTCGAGTTTCGCGCCGAATTGCCCCGCAACGCGATGGGAAAACTGATTCGGGAGCGCCTGGATCCGTGAAACTTTTCCGGAGGATGGCCTCCCGGGATTTGTGGAGGCGGCGTTTTGTTGCCCTGCCCGCCCCGCTGGTGCCTGCCGGCGCGTGGTTGCTGCGCATGATGGCCCTGGTCGGACGCGGCGCCAAGGGGCGCCGCAGGGATGAACGGTGGTTCGCCTCCGCCATGGAGCAGGCCGGTTGCACCGGGAACCCGGCCCGCGTGGCGCGCCTCCATGCCCAAACGGGCCCCCTTCTCCGCCTGGCGCTCTCTTCCGTGGTCACGCGGCGCGATGCAAACGCCGCGCGCCTGATGACCGTCCACGGGTTGGACCATGTGCGCGCCGCACTTGCCGGAAACCGCGGAATGGTGCTGGCCGGTTCCCATGTCGGTCTGGGCGCGCTTCCTGCGGCGTGGCTGGTTCGGCAGGGGATCACCGTCCACACCCTGCGGCGCAGGGAGCAGGCCGCCCACCTGGACGGACCCGCAGCCGAAATCCTCTTTTTCGGCACCGTGCCGATCTGGTACGCCGCCGGGGACACGGCGGCCGCTTTCCTCAAGCGGGGCATTGGGTGCCTGGCGCAGAACCATGTGGTGTCCTACCTGGCGGATGGACCGTTCGGCGAACGCGGCGTGGTTCTCCCGGTTCTCGGCAAGGACGTTTTCCTGCGCACCGGATCCATGGAACTGGCGCGGGTGGCCCGCGCACCGCTGGTTTTCGCGTTTGCCCTGATGGACGAATCCGGGCACGCCGTGGTCGAGTACCTCGAACCGAGATTCGTCGAAACGCCGCAGGATGTGGAAACCGCCGCCCGGGTTTTCCTGGGGCATTACGGGGAGCGGGTCCGCCGCTGGCCGTGGAACTGCACCCGCGCGCACATGGATCGCTACATCTTCACCGGGGACAATGCCGAGTTCCACGCGCCGCGCCGTCACCCGGCCGGCGGCCCGTGATTCCTAGAACGATTCGTCCTCGCGCGACTCGAGGTTTTCCAGGTACTCATCCGGATCCACGATGATCTCGCGCACCTTGCTGCCCACGTTCGGCCCCACGATCCCCTCCTCCTCCACCATGTCCATCAGGCGGCCCGCCCGGGCGAAGCCGATCTTCAGCTTGCGCTGAAGCAGGCTGACGCTCGCCTTGCGGTGGGTCAGGATCAGTTTCACGGCCTGCGTGAACAGGTGCTCGTCGATGGCTTCGCCGTCGTTCTCCGAGCCGGGCGGCCGGGGGGGCGTCCCGTTCCCGCCGCGCGCGCCGGCGCCCGCGGGCGCGCCGTCGCGCCGCTCCTGGCGGTACTCGTAATCGTAATCGTCCGCGCCGTCGTCGCCCGGCATCGGCACGCGGCTGTCGTCGGCGTCCACGCCGTCCATGTCCAGGTCCCCGTTGGCCCCTGCCGCCGCGGCCGCCGCGGCGGCCATGGCCTCCTTCTGCGTGGCGAAGTCCTGCTTCATGTACTGCACCACCTGCTGCTCGCGCACGAAATCCGCTGCGCGCTCCACTTCCTGGTCGCTCACGTAGCAGCCCTGCAGCCGGATGGGCTTGGGCGAACCGCCCGGGCTGAACAGCATGTCACCGCGCCCCAGCAGGCTCTCGGCGCCGTTCGCGTCCAGGATCGTGCGCGAGTCCACCTTGCTCGAAACCTGGAAGGCGACCCGGCTGGGGAAGTTGGCCTTGATGATGCCGGTGATGACGTTCACCGAGGGGCGCTGCGTGGCGATGATCAGGTGCATGCCCACGGCGCGCGACATCTGCGCCAGGCGGATGATGTTGTCCTCCACCTCGTTGCGGGCGATGATCATCAGGTCGGCAAGCTCGTCGATCACGATCACGATGTGCTGCATGTACTCCAGCTGGCGGCCGATCGCCTTCGGGTGCGGCTCGCTGCTGCAGACGATCGCGTTGTAGCCGTCGATGTTGCGCACGCCCAGCGCGGCCAGGCGCTTGTAGCGCTCCTCCATCTGCTCGATGGCCCAGGTGAGGGCGGCCGCCGCCTTGCGCGGCTCGCACACCACGGGCGCCAGCAGGTGCGGGATGTCCTTGTACACGTTCAGTTCCACCCGCTTCGGGTCCACCATGATGAAGCGCACCTTCTCGGGCGCCATGCGGAAAAGGATCGAGCAGATGATCGAGTTCAGGCAGACGCTCTTGCCCGAACCGGTCGTCCCGGCGATGAGCAGGTGCGGCATCGCCGCCAGGTCGCAGATGTACGGTTCGCCGCTGATCGTCTTGCCCAGCGCGAAGGCCAGGGGCGACGGGTGGTTGATGAAGGCTTCCGTGGCCAGGATCTCGCGGAGCACGACCGGCGTGGGTTTGCGGTTGGGAACCTCGAGGCCCACCGCCCCCTTGCCCGGGATCGGCGCGATGATGCGCACGCTCTCGGCGCACAGCGACATGGCGATGTCGTTCTCCAGGCCGAGGATGCGCGAGACCTTGATCCCCGGGGCCGGCTGCATTTCGAAACGCGTCACGGTCGGGCCCTGGGTCACCTGGGTCACCTGGGCGCTGATTCCGAAATTGGCCAGGGCCCGTTCCAGGGTCTCCGACAGTTCCACGATCTCTTCCTTGTTCATCCGGTGCTCCACCTTGGGCGGGGCATTCAGGAGGTCGAGCGCCGGCAGTTCGTAAGGTTGAAAGAGCGGCAGGTCCTCCTGCTCACCTCCCTCCTCGGCGAGCGAGAGCAGGTCCGGCTCCGTTGCCATGGGAATCGTCGGGCGGACCGGTTTGCGGCGGGCCGGCGCCGGGGGTGTTTCGAATGCTTCCATGGCGGCCGCGTCCGGCGAGGGCACCGGCGCCGCTTGGGGACCCGTCACCGGCCTGGCGGTTGGCGCAACGAGGGCCACGGCCGGCACGCGCGGCATCCTGCCCGTGTCCGGGACTTGGACCGCGGCCGGCTCGGGCTGAAAACGGATCCCGTCCCGACCCCGGCGGTCCGGTTCGTAAGTGTCGTCCACGCGCTCGTCAAAATCATCCTCGTCGTTCGCCTCGGCCTGCACACGGCCCAGGGAAGAGAAGAATCCGGCGGGGGAGGGGACATAGTTCCAGAACGCCAGCAGATGGAACCAGTTGCGCGGGTCGAGGCGTTTCAGTCCCGCCAGGGCCAGGCGCCACGCCGCCCGCAGGTGGGCGTCGCTGATCAGGAGTCCCGCGATCAGCATGAGGCCGACAAGAAGAAGGTAGCAGCCCGCCACCCCGAGGTAACCCTTCAGGTGCAGGCATTCGCGGTGCATCAGGAAGTTGCCGATGGCCCCGCCCGCGCGGAACCCCGCCTGTTTGCGCAGGTCCGCGTCGGCGTATGGCATGGCAAAGATGGCGCACAGGCTGGTGGCGAGCAGGAACACGCCCCCGATGCGCATGGGCAACTGCTCCAGCGGGCGTGCCCGGAGGATCGAGAAACCCCAGAGCGCCAGAAGCAGGGGCACGGCGTGGGCCACGTACTTGCCAAAAAGGAAAGTGAAACCCATGAAAATGCCGGACCCGATGCTCCCGATCAGGTTGTCCCCGTCGTGCTCCGAAAGGAGGGCGAGGAACACCAGGACGGCGATGAGCAGCACAATGACGGCGCCGATTTCACGCACGGTTTCCGGTCGCAACCCCAGGGAACGCTGGGCGCGCCGCGATTCAGCCTGCAGCATGGTGGTGAACCCTTCAACAAGTCATCTGTGGCACATGAGTCAGATGCTGCGGGCGTGGGGCGGACGGTGTTGCGTTCCCTGTCCACAGGCGGAGGATTGGCTCCCCAACTCCGCCCGGCTTATGTCCGGTTTCCTCACGTTCCGCGGCACACGGCGTGCCTTCCGCGGGTGCCTCCCCAAGTTGCCGCAAGGGGAGTTCAGGTTCAACAAGATGAAAGTGCCTATAACCGTCGAAAAGTCAAGTCAACATCTGGTTGGAGGAATCCGGTCCGCAGATCGCTTCCCGGCGCGGACGATTCCAGAGGGGCTACTGTTGCGGCTGGACCGGCGCCGTTCCGGTTTCCAGTCCGTCGATGGCCGTCATGAGGTCAGAGAGGGTCACCGGCTTGCGAAGGACGGCGCAAAACCCAGCGCCAAGCACTTCCTCGTCCGTCGCCTCGGTGCCCGTGATGCAGATCGCCGGGGTTCCGGCATGGGTGTGGTAGGCGCGAAGTCGCTTCAGAAACTCGAAGCCGTCCATCCCCGGCATCTCGAGATCCACCAGGAACACTTGCGGGGCTGCGTCCTTCAGCCACAGAAGGGCTTCCACCCCTTCCGTGAACGCATAAACCTGGTGTCCCAGCGTTTTCAGGAACCTTTCCACAACCAGCAGGGCTTCCTGGTTGTCATCTAGAACCAGAATCCTCATCTCGGAATCGTCCTCACCTTTCCCCGGGTGAAATGGATCGAACGGGCATATCTCCATCCATCCCGAAAAATGCCATCCCCGTCCGGGCAACGCAAGGCGAATTCGGCGCCGCCCGGCGGCGTAAGTGCATGGGTACGCCCAACTTCACACATTCCGCAAGGACACCCGCCCGTGACCTTTACCGTCCGCTTTCTGCTTGCCGCCCTCGCGCTCTCCGCATTAGCCGGATCCGCCTGCGCGGCGTCCGACCCCCAGGCCGTTGAGATGCTCAAGAAACTCGAACTCAAGTACGCACAGGTCCAGACCATTGCCGGGGCCTTCACCCAGACCCGGGAAGACAAGGATTTCGGCAGCAAGGAGCAGGCCGTCGCCAACTTCGTCCTGCAGAAGCCAAACAACTTCCGCGCCGACTACCAGCCGCCCGACGAGTCCGTGAACCTCATCGCCGGGGACACCTCGTACCGCTACATCCCCAAGTTGCGCCAGGTGGAGCGCTACCGTTTCAGCAACAGCGGAACGGCCCGCGACCTGAACTTCATGCTGCTTGGTTTCGGGGTGAAGACGGACGACGTGCTGGCCGTGTACGATGCCCGCTGGCTCACCCAGGGGGTGGCCAGGGGATTCCGCGGCATCCAGCTGACGCCGCGCGACAAGAAGAACGCGGCGTTCAAGTATGTCACCATCCTGGTGACGGACGACGAAAAACTGCTGCCGGCACAGTTCTCCATGGAGCAGCTCGACGGTGTGCGGGTGACCGCCAACCTGCGCCTGAAGGACCTGCGCCTGGGGGCACCCGTGGACAAGTCCGTCTTCTCGGCCCGCTTCCCCGGCGCCGAGGTGATAGACATCCAGTGACCCTCTTCCCGCCCGTCCCGGCTCCCCGCCGGCCGTTTTTTGCCGTTGACCTGCGCGCCCTTTGGGGCGAACAAGGAGATACCATGATCCAGCCCAAGTCCCCGCGGAGGTTGCGCCCCGCCACCGCCGCCGCCCTTGTTGTTTCCGCCCTGTCGTGTCTCGCCGTCCTCACCGCCTGCGCCGGCACGGTGGCCCCCACCCGCACCCTGCCCCCCCACATCAAGCGGATTTATGTGCGCGAGTTCACCAACCTGTCGCGCAACTATGGCCTGCAGGCCGACCTGACCCTCTTTGTCACCGACGCGTTCATCTCCGACGGCCGCCTCGATGTCGTGCAGAGCGAGCGTGCCGACGCGCGTCTCGAGGGGCGGATCAAGAGTTTCCGCGAAACCACCGTCGGAACCTCCGGCGAGCGTTTCCCCCTCATCAACAACATGGAAATGATCTGCGTGGTGGACCTGTGGGATCCGTACGACACCGACCGCATCGCCCCGATGGCCCGCTACACCGTTTCCGCCGCCATTCAGTATGTGGCCGACACGCGGCGCTCGGTGCAGGAACTCCAGACCGACGCCCGCGAGCGGCTCCAGCGCCAGATGGCACAGAACATCGTGCAGACCGTGATGTGCGGCAGCCCCGAAGCCCTCAAGCCGCTTGAGCAGAAGGCCGTGCAGAAGTTCCAGCAGCGCCAGAGTCCCCAGCAGCACGAACCCGTTGCCGGGCCGCCCCGCTTCCCGCGCCCCACGCCGCTGCCGCGCTGATTGACGGAACCGCTGTTGCCCGGACCGTCAGACAAATCATTCCTGCTGGTGTTCCATGCCCTGTGATCTGCACATGCACAGCACCCATTCCGATGGGACGCTGACTCCCCGGGAACTCGTTGTCCGGGCGCGGAGCCTCGGCCTGGGTGCCATCGCCCTGACCGATCACGACACGTTCAGCGGCGTGGCCGAAGCCCGCGAGGCCGGCCGGGAACTCGGGGTCCGCGTGCTCTCCGGTGTCGAGATCAGCGTCGATTTCCGCGAGAAGACCGTCCACATGCTCGGCTACTGTTTCGACTCCGGGGTCGAATCCCTGGGGCGGGGCCTCGACGAACTCGTCGCCGGGCGCGATGCCCGCAACCTCCAGATCATCGCGAAACTCAACGACCTCGGCATTCCGATCACCATCCGGGAGGTGCGCGAAGAGGCCGGCGGCAAGGTGGTCGGGCGCCCCCATTTCGCCCGTGTCCTGATGCGCCACGGCGCGGTGCGCGACCGCCAGGAGGCGTTTGACAAATACCTCGCGCGCGGCGCCAGCGCCTATGTGGACCGCCTGCGGTTTTCACCAGAAGACTCGGTGCGGATGATTCGCGAAGCCGGGGGAGTGGCGGTCATGGCGCATCCCAAATTCGTGCCGGTAGGCGGGGGGGATACGCTGGAAGCGGTGCTGTCCCGGTTGGTGGACGCCGGCCTTCGCGGCATCGAATGCCACTACAGTCTCCACACGCCCGCGGAAACCCGCGAATACCTGGACCTCGCGCGCCGTTTCAACCTGATCGTCACCGGCGGATCGGACTTCCATGGCGATGTGAAGCCGGACATCGCCATGGGCCGCGGGCTGGGCGATCTGGCCGTCCCCGATTCCTGCGCGGACGCCCTCGAAGCCGCGGCCGGGAAATAGCCGTCCGGGCCGCTCCGCCTCACAGCCTCTCAATCTCAACCAGTTTCCCGGCGGCGCGGAGCTTCTCGGCGAGAAGCGGGACGATTTGCGGGCGCTGAAGGATTCCCTGCTGGCGCGCCGTCGTGGTGTCGTTGGCGGCGTTGGCCGCGTGGCCGACCAGGAATCGCACCCGGTCGGCTCCCCGAAGCAGGTCGTGCAGGTCGCTCACGGCGCTCCGCGACTCGAACGCGGGCCGGTCCTCGTCCAGGATGTTGTAAAGCTGGTTGAGGCAGATGGCCCCCTCCGTGGCCAGGTCGATCCCGTCGATCCGGTAACGGGGCGGCGTGAAGGGGGCCAGGGACTTCGAATCGACCGCGGCGGTGGTCCCCATTTCCCGGGCCACGATCCCCGCCGTCGTGCCGCCGCAAACGACCTTGGCGCCCGGAGCCTCGAGGAAGGCGTTCACCACCTCGGCGTCGTGTTCGGCGTCCGCGGGCGGTCCCGTCAGGATGTTCACGATCACGCCCTCGCGGCACGCGGCCAGTGCGAGCGTCGCGTCGTCCTTCAGCTCGCCGCCCTGGAGGCGCCGCGCCTTCTCGCGGAGGCTGGCGGGAAGGTCCGCCACCGCCCTGCCGCCCGCCAGCAGCAGGTTGGCCTCGCGGCACAGGCCCTCCACACCCCATCCGAAACGCAGGCCGCGGCCCATGCCCGCCTGCGTGATTCCGTCCGAGGCCAGCAGCAGGTTGTCCCCGGCGACCAGGTGGCAGTGCACTTCCCCGACCAGGGCGCGGCCCGGGGCGAGCGAGCGCGGCGGCAGCACGTTGGCGTGCCGCCTCGCCACCAGCACCGGCGGCGGCATCTCGTAGGTGAGGAGGGTGGCGTTGCCCGAGGTCATCACGCGTCCGAGGACGAATGCGGCCCACGGCATCCCCGTCCCGCGGTTGCCGTCGAGGGTGGCCGTGACGGTCTGGAAAGCGCGCTGCATCGATGCGCCGTGGCGAAGCTTTTCCATCAGGCGCGAGATCACGAAGCGCGCCGCCAGGTGGGCGCGGACGCCGGATCCGGCGCCGTCCGCAAGCACGAAAGTGGTGCCCTCGGTGCCCCGCTCGCAGGCGGTCCAGTCGCCGCAGGGGTTCCCCTCGCGCCGCGAACTCTGGATCGCGCGGAAGTCCACGTGCAGGTAGCCCATCGCGCCGGCCTCACCCGCCCCCGGACGGCTGGGGAGGCGCCGGGGTGTGGGCCGGCCCGTCCACCAGGTGCACCAGTTTCTCCACCAGTTCCTCGCCCCGGGCCGTGTTCTCGCCCAGGAACATGGTCATCTGCTGGGCCATGCGCAGCTGGTGCTCGAGCAGTTCCCGCGTCTGCGCCAGGGTCTCGGCGCGCAGGTGGTCGAGTTTCTCCCGGTTTGTCCGGGTCTCGGTGATGTCCACGAATATCCCCACGAACTGCTCGTCATCGGGCAGCCGGTAAAGGATCTCGTGGAGCAGGCACCCGGCCCTCTTGTGCGAGGCCTCGCGGTCCAGCCGCTCGGCGCGACCCGACGCCAGCTGCTCGAAACCGTCCGGGTCGAGGAACTGCGAAACGTGCCTCCCGAGCGCGGCCTCCGAGCATTTGAAAAGCCGCCGGAAGGCCGGGTTCATGCTCAGGATGGCCAGGTTCCCGTCGACGATCACGATGCCGTTCGGGCTGGTCTCGATGATGCGGTCCGTGCGGCGTTCCGCAAGGTACCTCATGTACGGGATGCACATCTCCGCCTCCGCCATGCCCCTCAGGACGGCCACCGCCTTGTCGCGGCAGGTGGGATAGCCGCAGGCGCCGCAGTTCAGGCGATTCTGCGGGTCCAGCTTTCCCGTCTTCTCGTAGATGCCGCGGATCGCCCACTCTGTGATCCGCCTGTCATCGGGCACGGGGGCCGCATGGAAGGTGACCGTGCAGTCGATTGCCGGTTGCGCCGGCTCATCCGCCGGTCGCCCGGGATTCTCCCGCGCGTAGTTCAGGATGCGCGTGCGCCGTTCGAACAGGTTCTCCGGCCCGCACATTCCCGGTCCGTTCAGGCAGCCCTGCGGGCAGAAAAGCGGTTCCAGCAGCGCCGGGGGACGCGCCTCCGGCGCAAGGCCGATGGCACGCTCGATGTCCGCGTGTCCGCTCACCGAGAGCACGTCCATCGCCAGCGCGTCGGGCGTGATCGCGGCCGTTTTCAACTGGCCGCCCATCAGGGGGAAATTCCGGGATGCGCCCACGGGCTGCTCGTCGAACGTGCTCTCCTCGAGGTGCCCGAGGTCCACCTTCTCGCGCTCCAGCCACTCGTTGAGCTCGGCGAACGTGAGCACGCAGTCCACCGCGCCGGCGACCTCCGCGCGTTCGGCCTCGGCCTTCTTGGCCACGCAGGACCCGATGAAAACCACCGCGTCCGCGCGGCCGGAGGCCCGGATGTGGCGCGCGTGCGCCACCATCGGGGACACCACTGGGGCGAGGTCGCCCACGCGCTCCGGGGCGTAGCGCTCCACGTACCGCACCACCGCCGGGCAGCTGGACGCGATGTGGCTTTGGCCGCCGCGGCCAGCAATGTGCTCCATCGTCCTGCGGGCCACCTGCCAGGCGCCGACCGAGGTTTCCGCCACGTGCGCGAAGCCGAGGCGGCGCAGCGCCGAGGCCAGCCGGCGGCATTCGGCGGGGGAGTACGCCGCCGCGAAGCTGGGGGCGACACTCGCGGCAACACGCCGTCCCGACGAAACCAGGCCGGCGGCCATCTCCACGTCGTTGCGGAACGCCTTGGCCTTCTGCGGGCACTCGCGGATGCAGGCGCCACAGGCGACGCAGCGCTCCTCGGTCACGTAGGCCTGCCCGTCGGCCATCCGGATCGCCTTCACCGGGCACGCGCGCACACAGCGGTAGCAGTCGCGGCAGCGCGCCTTGTTCGTGTAGATGATCGGGCTTCGGGCTCTTGCGCGTTCCATGGGGCCCTCCAGTTTCAGGGACTGGTCTTGATCGGGTGCCCGGCTTGGGCGGGGCGGGCTCGCTTTGCCCGCCCCGCCCTGCCGGGAGTGGCATCCCTGCCACGGTGGGTGACGGGCGGCCGCCAGATGCCGGCCCGCCACCCGGGGAGGTGAACAGCCGCGGCCCTTCGGGGGGAAAAGGCCGCGGACACCTTCCGGCGGATCAGGCTTTCACGACCGCCCGGCCGACCGCTTTCGACACGGCGGCCAGAACCTTCTCGGCCGTGGCCTCCTCGATGAGGTTGTCGCCCACCGCCACGTTGGGCGCCTTGCCGCAATTCTCGAAGCAGAAGGTGCCCTTGACCTCGACGGCGCCGTGCAGGTTGCGCGCCTCCACATGGTCGAGCACCTTGCGCAGGATCTCCTGCGAACCCTTCAGGTAGCAGCTGGTGCCAACGCACACGGACACGCTGACCGGCTCGGTGGCGCCGGGAAGCAGGGTGAAGTCCGCGTCCTCGATGCGTTTGCGGCTGCCGTAGTGGGTGTGCAGCAGCCGGTGGGCGATGCGGCTGCCCGGTTCGCCCAGCACCTTCTGGTAGCACTCGGCCACCATCGGGTTGTCCTGCGCCTTGTGCAGTTCCAGCATCCGGTCCGCCTCGTAAAGCCCCTTGGCGCGGCAGGCCTTGGCCTCGGCCGGATGGGCGCAGATCGGCTGCCCCGCCCCGCCCACGCAGCCCGCCGGGCAGGCCATCACCTCCACCAGGTCGTACTCGCACTCGCCGCGCCGGGCCATCTCGGCCACCTTGCGGGCATTTGCCAGTCCATGTACCACCGCCAGCTTCACGGTCTCGCCGGCAACGGCGAGTTCGGCCTCGCGGATTCCCGCGTCTCCGCGGACCTCGCGGAACTCGACCTCCTCCAGGGGGTAGCCGCTCACCTTCTCGACCACGAACCGCAGCACCGCCTCGCTCACGCCGCCCGTGGAACCGAAGATCACGCCCGCTCCCGTCTTGAAGCCCAGCGGCATGTCCATGCTCTCCGGCTCGATCCGGTCGAAGCTCAGGCCCTTTTCCTCGACCATCCGGATCAGTTCCTGCGTCGTGATCACGTGGTCCACGTCCGCCACGCGGTCGTGCGTGAACTCGGGACGCTTGGCCTCGAACTTCTTCGCCGTGCAGGGCATGATGGAAACGATGGTCAGGTCCTCGCGCCGCACCCCCAGCTTGGGCGGCAGGATCTCCTTGGCCAGCGACCCGAACATCTGCTGGGGGGACCGGCAGGTGCTCAGGTTCGGCAGAAGCTCCGGGTAATACTGCTCGGCGAACTTCACCCACGCCGGGCAGCAGGAAGTGAACAGCGGCAGGCGCCCGCCGTTCGTCTTGCGGTGGATGAACTCGGTGCCCTCCTCGATGACGGTGAGGTCGGCCGTGAAGCAGGTGTCGTAAACCGCGTCGAAGCCCATCCGGCGGAGCGCGCCGGCGATCTGGCCCGTCGCCACCGCGCCGGGCTTCAGGCCGAACGCCTCACCAAATGCGACGCGCACGGCCGGGGCGACCTGCGCCACCACCGTCTTCTCCGGGTTCTCGATGGCGGCCCACACTTCCTCAACCTCGGACCGCGGGGTCAGCGAGCCGGTGGGGCAGGCCGCCGCGCACTGGCCGCAGTGGACGCACTCCACCGTGCCGAGTCCGCGGTTGAAGGCCGGCATCACGGCGGACTTGCTGCCGCGGTGGGCGAAATCGATGGCCCCCACCGTCTGGATCTCCGCGCACACGCGCACACAGTCGCCGCACAGCACGCAGCGGTTCGGGTTGCGTTCCAGGGCCGGCGAGGTGCGGTCGACCGGCTCCTGCGGGTTCGTGTGGCGGAAGCGCACCTCGCGCACCCCCAGCCGGCGGGCCAGGGCCTGCAGCTTGCACGAGTCGCTTTTCGGGCACGTCGGGCAGTTCATGTCATGGTTCGCCAGCAGCAGCTCGATGGCCACGCTGCGCATCTCGCGGATTTCGGCGGTCGAGGTCTTGAGGGTCATGCCGGGTTCCGGCGCCGTCGTGCAGCTCGTCACCACGCCGCGCCCCTGGATGTCCACCAGGCACAGGCGGCACGCGCCGTAAACGCTCAGTTCGGAGTGGTAGCAGAACGTGGGAATGTCGATGTTGGCCTTGCGGCAGAGTTCGAGCAGGTTGCGCTCGCCCTCGATGGGCACCTCGCGCCCGTCCACGATCACCACGGGTTTCTTGTCCATTGTCTCGGGTTCCTTTTCTTCTCGGGTCGGGGTGGGGGTCAGTTGTACACGATGGCGTTGAGCTTGCAGGTGTCCACGCAGGCGCCGCACTTGATGCACGTCTCCCGGTTGATCTCGTGGACCTGCTTGCGCTCGCCGGTGATGGCGCCGACGGGGCACGCGCGGCCGCACATGGTGCAGCCCTTGCACTTCTCCGCGAGGATTGTCGGGGTGGCGAGGGCCTTGCACCCGCCGGTCGGGCAGCGTTTCCCGTCCACGTGGGCATCGTACTCGTCGCGGAAGTTGCGCAGCGTGCTCAGCACCGGGTTGGGTGCCGTTTTGCCCAGGCCGCAGAGCGACCCCTTCTGCACCACCCGCGCCACCTGCTCCAGGAGCGTCAGCGTCTCCTGCGTTCCCCGACCCTCGATGACGTCGTCCAGCAGCGCCAGCATCTGCTTCGTGCCCTCGCGGCACAGCACGCACTTGCCGCAGCTCTCGTTCTGCGTGAACTGCATGAAGAACCGCGCCACCTGAACCATGCAGGTACGCTGGTTCATCACCACCAGGCCGCCCGATCCCACCATCGCGCCCACACCGCGCAGGCTGTCGAAGTCCATGGGTAGGTCCATCTGTTCCTGCGTCAGGCAGCCGCCGGAGGGGCCGCCGATCTGCACGGCCTTGAATCCATCCTTGGCCGGCTTGCCCTTGTTGTCGGTGACGCCGCCGCCGATGTTCATCACGATCTCGCGCAGCGTGGCGCCGAACGGCACCTCGATCAGGCCCGTGTTCATCACGTGCCCGGTGAGCGCAAAGGTTTTCGTGCCCGGCGAGGTCGGCGTCCCGCAGGAGCGGTATGCCTCGCCGCCGTTGCGCAGGATGATCGGCACGCTGGCCAGCGTCTCCACGTTGTTGATCACCGTCGGCTTGCCCCACAGGCCCTTCTCCGCCGGGAAGGGCGGCTTGGGCATCGGCATGCCCCGGCGCCCCTCGACGGACGCCAGCAGCGCCGTTTCCTCGCCGCAGACAAACGCCCCCGCGCCTTCCATCACGCGGATCGTGAATGTCTGGCCCGTTCCGAAGATGTCCGTGCCCAGGATGCCCGCATCCTCGGCGTCCGCCACGGCCCGCCTCAGGCGCCGGACCGCGAGCGGGTACTCCAGCCGCACGTAGATGCAGCCCTCGTCCGCGCCGATGGCCCGCGCCGCGATCATCATGCCCTCCAGCACGCTGTGGGGATTGCCCTCCATCACGCTGCGGTCCATGAACGCGCCGGGGTCGCCCTCGTCGCCGTTGCACACGATGTACTTCTTCGGTCCCGGCTGCATGCGCGTGAGGTCCCACTTCCGTCCGGTGGGGAAGCCGCCGCCGCCGCGCCCGCGCAGCCCGCTGGCTATAATGTCCCGGCAGACCTGCTCATCCGTCATTTCGGTCCAGGCCCTGCGCGCCGCGAAGTAGCCGCCGTGCGACACGTACTCGGCCAGGTCCTCGGGATCGATGATTCCGCATTCTTTTAGCACCGTGCGCCGCTGGCGCTTGTAGAACGGGATCTCGTCGGTGCCCCGGCATTTGACCTTCGTGGCCGGGTCCACGTAGAGCAGCCGCTCGACGATCTCGCCCTTTCCGAGCGTCTTTTCCAGGATCTCGGGGACGTCCGCCTCGCGCACCTTCACGTAAAGGATGTTCTCCGGTTCGATGGTCACCAGCGGTCCCATCTGGCAGAATCCCTGGCACCCGCTCTTGGAGACGTGGGTGCGGTCGCCGTCGGACTCCTCGCGAAGCTCCGTGACCACGTCCATGCCCGCCGCCTCGATGCCCTCGCTGAAGGCTTTCTGAAGCTTGAGGCTGCCGTTGGCAACGCAGCCCGTGCCCGCGCAGATGATGATGCGCCGGCGCACGGACGCGGCGCGCGCGGCGTAACCCGCGGCAATCTCCTCGAGGGTTGCCACTGCGTCGATCGTGCTCATTCGGCGTTCTCCTTCGCGGCGATCTCATCCAGCAGCGCCACCGCGCTTTCCGGGGTCATCTGGCCGTGCACGTCCTCGTTCACCACGACCACCGGCGCCAGCCCGCAGGCGCCCAGGCAGCTCACCGTCTCCACCGTGAAGAGCATGTCCGGCGTGGTGTTCTCGCCCTTCGGCAGGTCCAGTCGCGCGCGCAGCGCCTCCAGGATCGGCTCCGAGTTCTTCACGTGGCACGCCGTGCCGTCGCAAAGGCGGAACACGAATTTGCCCTTCGGTTTCAGCGTGAAATGGGCGTAAAAGGTGGCCACCCCGTAAACGTTGGCCACAGGCAGGTCGAGGGAGGTGGCGATGAAGCAGAGCACTTCCTCGGGCAGGTAGCGGTAGCTCTCCTGCACCTCCTGCAGGATGGGGATGAGCCTGGCGGGACTCCGCCCGTGGTGGTCGAGGATCTCGCAGACCTTCTCGAACCTCCGGGTGCGTTCGCCGGCCCTGGCGCGGGTTTCGTCGGCAGTCGCTAGCATGGTGATTCTCCTTGTTTCCTCCTGGGGCCGTGGCCCCGGCAATCTGCGTGGGGCGCCGTCAGGCGCGAAGGGCCTGGCGCAGGCGGCTGGTCAGCCCGGCGAGGCTGGCCGAAAGCTCGGCCCGCTCGATGATGATCCCGGCGGGCGCCGCGATCTGCACCGGCGTGAAGTTCCAGATGGCAAGGATTCCGCCCCGTACCATGCTGTCGGCAGCCTCCTGGGCCGCCGTGGCCGGAACTGTCAGCACGCCGATATGGACGTGCATGCGCGCCGCGAGTTCCTCCATCCGGTGGAAGGGGAAAACCTTTTTCCCGTGGATCTGCCGGCCCACGATGGAAGGGTTCACGTCAAACGCCGCCACGATGTTCAGCCCCAGCGTGGCGAAACGGCGGTAGCCGAGCAACGCCGTGCCCAGGCTGCCCACGCCGGCAAGGAACGCGTCCGTCAGGTTGTTCCAGCCGAGAAACTCCTCGATGGACGCGATCAGTTCCCCGGTCTCGTATCCGACCTTGGGTTTCCCCGTGATTCCCGTGACGGCAAGGTCCTTGCGCACCTGCGTCGGGTCGGCTCCCAGGGCGGCCGCGATCATCGTGCAGCTGACGGCCTCGCGCCCCTCGGCCAGGAACCCCCGCACCACCTGGAGGTATAGCGGAAGGCGGCGGACGGAGGGAAGTGGCGCCCCCTTCTCGTCGTGCCCTTCCGTGCCGGTCATGCTGATGGTCGCCGTGCTCATCGTCGCGCTCCTCGTCCTAATAAGGAAAAATTTACCGAGAAAACTTGCGCGACTGAATGCATCCCCCAAAAGCGCTTGTTCAAGTAAAAAAAGAAAAAAATACTGGTAAAAACTTCTCTAATCAGGACCGCCGCGGTCCTTTTAGGGCGGGGAAGACCGCTTGGGTCCCGGTGCCGGACCGGTCCGCACCCGTCCCCGCACTCATTTCAGGGACAGGTAATGCGTCGCGGATTCAGGGGCGCTGTTTCAGGGACATGCTATCGGTCGGGGGATCGGGTCTTCCCGCCCGCCCCGCCCGCCCAGCCCTGCCTGGCCGCCTCCACCACCGCGTTCCGCCCGTCCGCCATGTCCTGGGAGATCTCCCAGAAGAAGATGCCGCCGTACCCCTGCGCGGCGCCCCACGATCCCTTGATCCCGGCCGACTGCGGGTCGTCGTACGAGATGACCTCCCTTTCGCCCGGTTTGGACAGCCACGGCACCCGGCCCCCCGCGTCCCAATGACGCCGCCAGCCGCTCCCGAGCATTGCCGGCACCGCTTTGTAGGGCACATACTCGTGCGGCGCTTTTGGCACGCGCGTGGTCGGGTCCCCCCATTTCCCCGCGATGAAACCCCGTCCGTAGCAGGGGATTCCCACCAGCAGTTTATTGCGCGGCCAACCCAGCGTGCTGCTCCAGTAACCCATCTGCCCCTCCACGGTGTTGGCCGCGCATTCGGCGTGGTCGTCGGCCGGGAACCCGAGCGGGGCGTTGTGCCCCGCGTGTTTGCCCCATGGGCCGTGCACGTCGTAGGTCATCACGCTCACGAAATCCAGCAGCGGGAGAAGCGCCTTCGAGTCCACGAAACGGCAGGCCCACCGCGTGCCGGAAAGCGCGCTGGTCAGGAGGGCCCCCGGTGCCCGCGTCTTGAACTCTGCGCGGAACAGGCGGGCCATCGAGGTGAAAGCCTCGCGGTCGGAATCGCTCGCCGGGAACTCCCAGTCCAGATCCACGCCGTCGTATCCGTTTTCCACCATCAGCGTCGTCACGTCGCGCACAAATCGCGCCGCCCGCGCCTTGTCCCCGGCGATGGGACCCAGGTAAACCCCGCTGTCCATTCCGCCCACCGACAGCAGCACCTTCACCCCGTCGCGGTGTGCGAGTCCCGTCAGCTCCCGGCTGGGCAGGTTGCCCTCCGTTTTGAGCGTGCCGCTGGTGTCCGCCGTCACGAAAGCGTGGCACAGGTGGGTGAAGGACTTGTAGTTGATCTGCTTCGGAGTCAGGCCCGACTCCCACGACGGGTAGTAACCCAGCACGATGGGGCGGCTGGTATCGGCCGGGACGGGCGATGCGAAAGCGGCGATCACGGCGCTCAACGCGCCCACGACGAAAGTTTTCATGCCTGAACGGCGCACGCGCCGGACCATTTTCTCAAGAGCCAAAACGGAACCAACGGGACGCTTTCCGTCTCATTGCCTGTTCCGTGCGCCCTTCCCGCCCGAGGCGCTTCACCCCGCGCCCCGCGAAATTCTGGAATAGAGGCCGCGCCGATGGGATCCCCGCCCCGAAATGGTCAGCGGATTCGACTGGACGAAGCCGATTCGGAGTTGTCATTCATAAGGGTGTGGCGTGCCGTTTGCCCCGTTTTCCCCCATCCTGTCCGCACTTCGCGCAGGTCACAATCTCCTTGCCGGAAATCTCCAATGCCTGATTTGTCCCGCCGCGCAGCCCGGTTGGTTTCATTGGCTGCAACCGCAATCGCCTTCCTGCTTCTTTCCCCCGCCCGGTCCGCGGCCCATGCCGGCGACCACTCCTTTTTCACCATCGCCTATGAGGCGCACATGAAGCGCCAGCTGCAGGGAACCACCATCACGCTTTCCGCGGCCCCCGCGTACGCGCGCGAGATGGCCTCCCTTTTCGGCGTGCTGAAAAACGACAGGGGCTACACCCTGTTGCCCGAGGGCACGCTCTGCGACTCGGTGGACGTCACGAGCACCGCCGTCGTCGCGCGTTTCACCCTTCCGGCGAACATGCAGTCCGGTGAGCTCACCGACATGGATCATGAAACGGTGGCGGCCATCCTGGTGCGGCACATCGCGATTCCCCTCGGAATCGGTGAAGTCCGCGTGCTCGCCCGCCGCGCACCTGTCGCCGGGCGGACCGCTGCCGATTACGCCGGGATGGAAACTTTCACGCCGCCCCCTCCTCCCCTGCCCGTCTCGGCAACCCCGGACGAACCGCCGCCGGTTCCCGGACCCTCCTACCCCCAACTGTACAAAACCCTCTCGGCCCCGCAACCCGTCGGCGTGACGCCCAGGGTCATCGGCCAGGGACCCGTCGCCACTTCCGCCCAGCCCGCCGGTATTCTCAGCGGACGCACCGTGTTCTTCTCCGGCGGCCATGGCTGGACGGCCAACGACAGCGAGAACGGCGGCAACGGCTCCTGGTTCACCCAGCGAGGCTTTCTCCTCTCCATGTGCGAGGACTACGGCAACATCGACCAGGCCAACTTCTTCGCCGAGCAGCTCTTCAATGCAGGGGCCACCGTCGTGTGCATGCGCCCCCTCGGTTACCAGACCAACGAGGTCGTGCTCGACAACACCAGCGCCGACGTCACCTTCTCGCCCCCCGCGTCCTGGACTCTCGGTGCCACCAGCACCGACAACTACGGTGACGCCACCGGGAACAACATGCGCTACACCAGCACCGCCGCGACCGAGACGGCCACCGCCACTTACACCCCCAACATCCCGGCGGCCGGGTTCTACCCCGTCTACTGTTTTGCCAACGCCAGCAGCAACCGCACCTCCGGCCAGCTTTACCGCATCCTTCACTCGGGCGGCGAGATGCAGGTCCGCGTGAACCACCGGCGCGTCGGGCGCGGATGGATCTGGCTCGGCAACTACTACTTCGCCGCCGGCCGCAACGCCGCAACCGGGTCGGTCATCGTATCCAACCTCGCCCCGCCCGGCGGAACCGCCGGCCTCGTCATCGCCGATGCCATACGCTTCGGCAACGGCATGGGCGACACGGCGCGGGGCGCCGGGGTTTCCGGGTATCCCCGCGAAGCCGAATGCTCGAGATACTGGCTCCTGAAATCCGAAGCCCCCGCCTCCGTCTACAACTCCAGCAGCACCGACCAGAACGACAACGTCAGCGCCCCGTCCCGCATGGCGGCCTACATGCGCGACGAGGACGGCCAGGGTTACAACGGCGACATCTACCTCGGCTTCCACTCCAACGCCTCCGGCGGCACGGCGCGCGGCAGCGTCGGCCTCATCACCAACGCCACCACCGTGACCAACCAGGCAGTCCTGGCCAAGCTGGTCAGCGATGTGCTCGACACCGAGGCCAACATCGAGGACACCACCTGGGAGTATGCCTGGGGCAACTACTCCCTCTCCACCATCACCTCGTCCTATGGCGAGATCGGCCCGGGCCTGAATGGCGAGATGTGCGGAACCATCATCGAGGTGGCCTTCCATGACAACACCTCCGATGCCGCGCTCCTGCGCGACCCGAAAGTGCGCTATGTGGCCGCCCGCTCCCAGCTCCATGCCATCATCAAGTACTTTGCCCAGTTCGACGGGCTCACCCAGACCTACCCCCCCGAGACCCCGGCGCGCGTGCGGGCGGTCAACAATGGCAGCGGCGCCGTCACGGTGGGCTGGGCTCCCGTCGCGGCCGGCGCGGTTGGCACCGCGGCGGCCACCGGAGACCGTGTCACGCGCTCCACCGACGGCCTCAACTACGGCAACGCGATCACCGTGAACGGCAACGCCACCGTCAGCACCACGATCAGCGGACTGTCGCCGGGCCAGCTGGCTTACTTCCGCGTCTCGGCCATCGCGGCGGGCGGCGAGTCCAGCCCCAGCGAGACGGTGGCCGTGCGCGTCACCGCCTCGGGCACGCCCCCGGTCATCATCGTCAACGGATACGACCGCATCGACCGCTTCAACAACGTGCCCGACTTCCCCGGCAACGCCGCGGGCCAGGAGGTCGAGCGCCTCCGCCTCCGCCGGAACAACTCCTATGATTATGTGCGCCTTTACGGCTCGGCGGTCGCCCAGGCCGGGCGCTGGTTTGACTCGTGCAGCAACGAGGCCGTGATCAGCGGCGATGTCGCGCTGGCAAACTACCAGACCGTCATCTGGGCGTGCGGCGAGGAATCCGCGGCCGACAAGACCCTCGACGCCTCCGAGCGGTCCCTGCTCCAGACCTACCTCGGGCTTCCCGGCAAGAACCTGTTCATCTCCGGGGCCGAGATCGGAAACGAACTGGTATTGGGCGCCGTGGCCCCCACCTTTTACTCGTCCTTCCTGCAGGCCGGCGTGGCGGCTAACAGCGCCGGCGTTTACCAGGCCGCCGGCGAGGCCGGTTCCGTCCTCGCGGGCATCACCGCCGATTTCACGCCCGGAACCGACGTGTACAACGTGGACTCGCCCGATGTGCTGACCGCCGCCAACGGCTCGACGGCGGCCATGAGTTACGTGGGGGCGGCCGGCGGCGCCACGAACCTCGACGCGTTTGATGCCATCGGCGGATGGAAGGACCCCAACTTTGCGGGTCAGACCAACGCCGATGCCGCATCCACCTTCCAGATTGTCGCCTCCCCCGTCCGCCAGGGCACCGGGTCCGGCGAACTCTTCTATGTGTGGGGCGCCTCCGGCACCACCATCCGCGAATACAACAGCGCCCAGCCCTCTTTCCCCACCAGCGCCCCCTTCTCGGTCTGGGTTTACGGCGACAGCTCCGGGCACCAGCTGAGCATCCTTCTGCGCGACCCCACCGAACCCGAAATCTTCCAGAACACCCCGCTGACCATCAATTTCACCGGCTGGCGCCAGATCACCTGGAACCTCGCGACCGACCCCAAGACGCGCTACTTCGGCACCGGCGACAACGCCTTCACCGGGGCCACGGCCATCTTCGACAGTTTCCTCCTGACGAAGGTGACCGCCACCACCTCCAGCCGCATCTACTTCGACGAGGCGACCTACAACACCGGCAGCGGCCCGGTGTCGCCGGGAACGGCCGCCGTCCAGTACTCGGGGACGTACAAGCTTCTGAACTTCGGCTTCCCCTTCGAAACCATCGGCAGCGAGGCCGCCCGCAACCAGGTGATGAACTCGGCCCTCGGGTTCTTCGCCACACCCCTCCCCGCCGCGGTTTCACTCTGGCAATTGTACTGACCCCCGCGGTTCCGCCCCCTACTTCGCCGCGCCGTCCTTGCGCAGTTTCAGCGAAACCGAGTTGATGCAGTACCGCAAACCGGTTGGCGCGGGGCCGTCGTCGAACACGTGTCCCAGGTGCCCGCCGCAACGCGCGCACATCACCTCGGTGCGCACCATGCCGAGGCTCGCGTCGGTTTCCGTCGTCACGGCATCGGCCGACGCCGGCTCGAAGTAACTCGGCCAGCCCGTCCCCGAGTCGAATTTCGCCTTCGACGCGAACAGCTCGTTCCCGCACGCCGCGCACAGGTAGGTGCCCTTGTCCTTCGTGCTGGCGTAGGCGCCCGTGAATGCGCGCTCCGTCCCCTTTTCGCGCAGCACCCGGTACTGCTCCGGTGTCAGTTCGCGCCGCCACTCGTCATCGGTCTTCGTCACGCGCTCCGTCATGGGTTTTCCTCCGTCGGTGGTTTTCGGGACAGCCAGCTTCCGGGCGGGGTTTCCGCCATCGGAAGCGGCGAGGCTTGCGGTCGTTTCGGCCGCCCCCGGGGACGCCAGCATCGCCGCCAAGAACAGGAATCCAAGCCGCCCGCCCGGCCATTTCCACGCCGGCTTCCCGGTCCGCGGTGCGGGTATCGCGGTTGCGTAATCCGGGTAAGGAAGCCCGGTAGCGTGTCTCATCGTGTTCTTCATGAAAAATGGTACAATAATGGGACTAATTCTTTCCCCAGCCGAAAAAACCGCTGCGTCGTCCGTGACCGGGTCGGCGGGCTATTGCCGGGGCCAGCTGTTCGCGCATTCTGACCGCCGCGCAAGTTCCCATAAGGGAATACCCGGAAGCGAATTCCAGTTGCAGGGTTTCAGGCATGGCGAGTTTGCGCTCAATCCCGGATTCCACTTTTTCGCGCCCGCCGATCGAAATAGCACGCCGTATCCGTCCATCGTGCTTCTTAAAACCAGACAACCAAGGGATCCACGCTGAAATATCGGTCAAGATTGGTGCAGAAAATACCCGCTGGAAACCCGCACAAGATCCGCGTCCGGGCAATCTTCCCCGCGGCTTTCCCTTGAAGGCCCGCCGACGGTTCGTATTTCTGCTTGGTCAACCCCTCGAAAGAAACCCGTCACGATGCCCGAAAATACCCCCGGCGGTCCGCCCGCCCTCACGCCCGATGCGATCCAGGAGATGGCTCGCGCGTTCATGCGCTCGCGGGTCCTCCTGACCGCCTATGAACTGGGCGTGTTCACGGCGCTGGGAGACCACGCCCGGACCTCGCAGCAGATGGCGTGGCTGATCGGCGCCGAGCCCCGTGCCACCGACCGGCTTTTGTGCGCGCTGGTGGCCGCCGGCCTGCTGGAGAAGTCGGGGTGCGAATACCGCAATGCGCCCGTCGCCGCGGAGTGCCTCTTGTTCGGGACCCCGGGCTACCTGGGCGGACTGATGCACACCGTGAACCAATGGGAACCGTGGAGCGGCCTGACGCGGGCCGTGAAGACCGGGACATGTCCGCCCCGCGAGCCGATCAACGACCGCGGGGAGCCGTGGCTGAGGGCGTTCATCGGCGCCATGCACGCCAACGCGCGAAACGCGGCGCCGCGGGTGGCCGCTCTGCTCCGGATGGCCGGCGTGCGCCGCATCCTCGATGTCGGCGGCGGCAGCGGCGACTATGCCATGGCCCTGGCGCGCGCGTCGGACGGCGGGGCGCGGGCCACCGTGTTCGATCTGCCCAATGTGCTGCCCATCACCCGCGATTATGTCGCCGAAGCCGGGATGCTCGACCGGGTGGACTTCGCCCCCGGCGATTTCATGGTCGATCCCCTCGGCGCGGATTACGATGTCGTCTTCATCTCGGCCATCGTGCACATGCTGCCGCCCGACGAAAACGCGGTGCTCATCGGCAAGGCCGCCTCGGCCCTGGCGCCCGGCGGACGCGTGGTCGTCCAGGATTTCATCATGGACGACTCGCGAACCACGCCGCCCGGCGGCGCGTTTTTCGCCCTGAACATGCTGGTGAGCACGGAGGCCGGCGACACCTACACGGCCTGTGAGATCCGCGGCTGGATGGAGGCCGCCGGGCTGGGCGGGTTCGAGTGCGTCGAGACCGGCGCGGGCACCCGCCTGGCCATTGGCCGGAAGCCCGCCGCCTGACGGCCCGTTATTCGAACACGCACAGGCTTTCCACGTGCTCCCGGCTGCCGTCGTTGGCCCACGGATCCAGTTCGGCCGGGGATTTCAGCTGCTGGCCGCGCTGGCGGGGGACCGCGATGAACCCGCAGGCCACGTCGGGCAGGGCGGTCATGTCGCTCCAAAGCTTCTCGAACTGCGCCACGGGGAACACGTCCTCCTGTCCGTGTCCCCAGCGGCGCTTCACTTCCTTGATGGTGACATAAGTCGGCACCCGGCGCGCCAGCGCGCGCACGGCTTCGTCCAACGCCGCGGCCGGGCCGCGCAGGTCGTCGCGCGTGAGGCCGAACGCCCTCAGCAGACCGTCCACCGAGATCCATGTCGTCATCGTGTTGTAGTGCCGCAGTTTCAGCTCGTCCTGCTCGCGGGGTTGGGCCAGGCCCTCCAGCAGGCGCACGCGCCCGTTTACTCGCGCCAGGCCACCGCCGCGGTCGGTGATGCGCCGCGGCACGACCTCGAAAGTCAGGGCGCAGCCGCTTGCGAGGTGGATCCCCAGGCATTCGGGATCGGGGCCGGCGCCAAGCGTGTCCACGTTGTGCAGCAGCAGCGTGGTGAGTCCGGGCCGCTCGTCCAGCATCCGCGCGAGCACGCCGTTGCGCAGCAGGTTCGCAACCTCGTGCCAGTGGCCCGGGGGGTTGAACCGCTGGAGGGGCACGTTGTCCGTGTAGTCGCTGCCTTCCCCGGCGGCGCGGGCCCATTCCTTCAGGGCCTCGCGTCCGGCCTCGCGCACCTTCTGCTTCTGCTCATCCAGCATCTCCTGCGGTGTTTCCTCCCACAGGAACGCCAGGTCGCGGGCCATGGGCACGAGGCGCTGGGCGATGCTGCGCCCCGGCGACACGAAAACCGGGATCCCGCGCGCGGCGGCCGGGTCCCGGGCAAGTGCGGCCCGGATGGGGGCATCGCTGAGGTAGCTGGTCGCCACGGCATGGAGCGGCACCGCTCCCCAGCGCCCGGCGGCGGCGCGCGATTTGGCCAGGTGAATCTCCAGAAAACTGCGGTGGCGTCCCGCCATGCTGACGAACGGGTTGAGCGCCTTGATGACACCCGCCCCGGTGGTCCAGCGGCTCCCGGTTCCGCCGGCCAGCGTCAGCACGGCCACCTCGCCGCCGCGCAGCGCGGCTTCGCCGGCCGCCGCGGCATCCTGCCGCGTTCCCAGCACCGTGAAGTCGCCGTCCTCCGCATCGGCCACCTCGATGCTGACCGGCAGGCGGTTGCGCGCAAGCCCGATCCGCCCCGCGACCAGGTCGGCCCGCATCTGCTCGTGCTGGATGCGGTCGAACCCGTTCTCCCGGCGGATGCGCTCGGCCTCCGCGTCCCACGCGAGCCGCTCCTCCCGCGATGCCGGGTCGGCCACGCGGAAAAGATTGCTCACCACGTTGCGCAGCAGCCCGAACGCCGCGGCCGGCTCCGTCGAGCGCATCGTGAAGTGGTCGAATTCCGCGCGGCGCAGGTAGGGTAGCGAGTCGGGCGGCTGGCGCACCAGGTGCGACACCTGGAGCGCGTAGTACGGGGGCGGCATCAGCGCGTCGTTGCCCGTCGACAGGCGCGACTGCGTGCCCCGGGCGTTGATGTGGAAGTTGTACACGACCGGGGCCATGGCGAAGGGAAGCGCGGCCTCCAGTTCGCGTTTCGACCCGCATAGGATTTCCAGCAGTTCATCACGGAACCGCGCGTGGCGCTCCGGCGCGACAAACATCCCCATGCCCCCTCCGGACATGCCGCCCAGCATGAGGAAACCCCGGAAGTCCCCGCCGGCCCGCGCGCGCGCCCGCGCGATGACGGTCTCCGTGAAACGGTTGGTGACCCACGGGATGATCGCCTTCAGCGGGCCGTCCCAGTTTCGCGTGGTCAGCGATGCCAGCGCGCGGATGTCCCCGTCGCGCAGGGCGGCCAGCATGCCGTCGAAGATCGGGCGCATCGCCTGCCGCGCCTCCCACTCCCGGGCGCTGCGCAGCAGATACTTCTCCGTCACCATCTCCAGGATGGGACCGACGTTCTGCGCCATGCCGCCGTGGAACAGGACCAGCGACTCGGTCAGGCGCTCCGCAGTCTCCGGGTGCAGTTCGCCCGCGCCCAGGATGCGGTGGCGGGGGAGCAGGCAACCGTTGCTGATCCCGAATTCCGGGTCGCCCTCGCGCGCCTTCGCGCCCTCGATGACCTTGATGCCGGGCCAGATGCCGCCCGAATCCTGCCAGCCTCCGCCCGAGCCGCCGAGCCATTCGCCAAGGATGGCCCGCGAGGCGGCAAGGCGCCGCTCCGGTTCGGTCAGCCCGCCCTCCAGCGCGGCAGCCTGCCCCGTGGCCCGCATGAGCAGGCCCACCACCGATGCCAGCAGGTTGGTGCTGACCGCCAGGCGCGAGCCCTTGGGGATGTCGTTCACGCGCGTCACGAGTTCGAGGCCCATGCCGCGGCCGACCACCTGCGCCAGGATGTCGGCGATGGAATGCTCCGTGCCCTCGAATCCCGGCGGGATCAGGCCCGACGCGATCACGCCGGCCTTGAGCAGGCTCAGGTGGTCGTTGCCGAAGTTGAACAGATCGCGCAGTTCCGTCACATCCTTGGTCGCCCCGAGGTCCACGCTGGTCAGGCGCAGCAGGGGCTCGGGGATGACGCGCACGAAGGACTCGACCGGCGGGCGGGTGGCCTGGTCTCGCCCGTGGACGCCCAGGTCCACCGAGATGTTCATCACGCGCGCGCCCTCGGGGTGGTCCATCCCGAGGAAAAAGATGTCGCTCCACCCGCTGTGGCTCAGGTCAAGGCGCACGGGAGTGGCCTCGGCCAGGATCGGGTAGAGGATGCTTCCCTCGGCGCGGGCAAGCAGCTCGCGGCGGACCCGCACGGAATGTTCGGCCGGGTGACCGACGCGGAACATCCACTGGTTGCCCCGGCTGGCGCGCACGCTGCGCCGCACCTGGTCCACCAGCGTCTGGAACGCGAGGTGGTGGTAACCCTCGGCCAGCGCGCTCAGGATGGCGCCGTTGGGCCCGTCGCGCCTCAGCGCGGAGAGGAACGAGTCGATGGCCGGCTCGAATTGCCGCGCCAGCAGCTGCCCGTGCCCGGTCTGCGGCACCGTGCCGGTCGGCGGGATCCCGGGCGCCTCCGCCAGGTGAAAGCGGCAGGCCGCGTGAAGGAACAGTGTGGCGCGGACCCGGTCGTACAGGCTGGGTGCCGTGCGCCGGAAAGCGTCCAGGGCCATGCAGGCATCAAGCAGGGCCTGCGGCGTCATGGCCGCCGCGGTTTCGTGGAACGGCGCGTCACGCTTCTCCGGCGCGGCCCCCGTCACGATTTCCAGCAGGGGGTTCATCCTCGGCTGCCGCTCCCGCCGGGGGGAGGGCGCCGCCCCGAGTCGGCGACGGTGTTCAGGATCAGGGTCAGCGCCTCGTCGCGGTCGCGTCCCGACAGGGCGAGGGCCAGTTGCGTCTGCAGCAGGCCGTAGCGCGTGCCGATGTCATAGCGGGTTCCCGCAACTTCCAGCGCCAGGTAGCGCCCCTCCTGCGCCATCCTCTGCAGGGCCGGCGTCAGCTGGTACTGCCCGCCGGGCGCGGGGGGCGCGGTCATGATTTCCTGCAGGATCTCGAACACGCGCGGTGTCAGCACGTGCATGCCGAAGAAGCACAGGTAGTGCCCCGCGCGGAGGCCGGAAACCTGGAGTTCCAGTTCCGCCTGACTGAGCGAGGGCTTCTCCACGATTTTCTCCACCTGGTAGGCGCCGGGGCGCGCGGTGGCGCGGCGGCCCGACAGCGTGCCGTAATGGCCGACCAGGTGCTCGCGCGTGGCCTGGACGGCGCTGGCGGGGCAGTCCTCGGCCAGCGCGAGTTCGATGAGCTGCCGCGCGCAGCGGCGGGCCGGGTCGTGGCTGATGTACAGGTGGTCGCCCAGGACGAGCAGAAACGGTTCCCCGCCTGTGAAGGCCCGCGCCCGGTGGACCGCGTCCCCGTACCCGGCCGGCTCGGTCTGCACGGCGAAGTGCAGGCGGCCGAGCAGCGCGGCGATCCGCTCGTCCTGGCGGCGCGCCCATTCCACGCCCTTGAACGCCTCGGCCAGGCTGGCGCGCAGCATGCTGAACCCCTCGCGGTAGCGCGCCTCGTCGCCGGGCGCGCAGACCACGCAGATTTCCTCGATGCCGCTCTCCAGCGCCTCCTCGGCGATGATCTGCAGCACGGGCTTGTTCACGCCGTCGCGGTCGATGAACGGCAACATCCCCTTCTGCACGCTGTCCGACGCGGGATAGAGGCGCACGCCCCTGCCCGCCGCGGTGATGACGGCCTTGCGAATCTGCACGGTGCCCTCCGGTCCGGGTATGGGCATCTGTGTGGGTGGGGGGCGCGCGAACCGCAAGGCGAAACCGGTTGCGGGCGCCTACATCGGGAGCGGCGGATGACCCGAGCCGTGGTAACGGCTGAAGTATTCCCACAGGGGCATGACCGGCGATTCTCCGGATACGCAGGCCACACGCGACTGGTCCGTTCCTTCCACCGCGGACCGGGCGTAGTTGCCCGGGTGGACCGAGGTGAGCAGGCGGATGCGGAACCCGCTTTTGCGCACGAAGGAGTCCCACGCGAACCGCAAGGCCCCTGCCGTGCCGGCATCGCGTTTTGCATGCGCGAAACGCCGCACCGGGTGATGCCAGCCGCTTCCATTCCGAAGGGAGCGAAGTCCCAGGAGATCACCGTAATGGAAACGCAGCGAGTACGGATCCAGCCGGGCCTTGCCCAACTCCGCCAGTTCAACGAACGAACGGGCCGGAATGCCCATTGCACCGGCCAGGAGCGAAACCAATTCGGAAAGAAAGACCGGATCGCTGCCCGGTGCCCGGCCGATGCCCGGACAGTTCTCAATCAGCAGGCTCTTCGCCCACGGGAAATGACGCAGGGCGATGCGGAGGATATCCCCGACTTGGTGGTCGTTCATTCCGCGGACGAGACTTGTGGACAGCGAGTATCGCACCCGGTGCCGCTTCAGCGCCTGCATGGCCTCCAGTTTGGCCGACAGCGCGTCCTTCCCGTCCATGGCCCGGCTGGTTGCGCCGTCGGCCGCGTTGAAGGACAGGACGGCTCCCCCAAGGCCGGCCCTCACCAAACCGGCCAGGTATCCGGGTTCCGCAAGGCGAAGGCCGTTGGTCACGATGAGCGGCTCGCGGCCCATTTCCCGTGCCACACGGATCATGCGGGGCAGGTCGTCGAGCACCGTTGGCTCGCCGCCGCCAAACGCGATCTCGTGGTGCGGGTTCTCGCGCAGGATCCGGGTCACATCCTCCGTATCCAGGTCCTTTTCCGGTGTGCGCTCCGGCAGATAGCAGAGTTGGCAGGCCATGTTGCACCGGTATGTGGCGAGCAGGACCAACTGGCCCGGCAACGTGGCCTGCCGGGAGCCCAACCGTTGTGCGGCTGCAAAGAACGCCGGGTCACTCTCCACCGCTGACACCATGGAACCGTGGGTCTCGCAGGTTCGGACCAGGTCCACCCCCGTTTGCCCGACCCGGTAATTCCCGGGGCACGGGGCGAAACATACGGGGCACAGGGCATCCACGCGCCCGCCCTCCGGGCATACGTCATCCAACTCCGTATTCCGCACTCCGGCGCATCCCTTTCCCGGCATCGCTGAACCACCACGCTTCCCGGTGAATGAGGGCGACATACCGGGCATCAGGATCAAGACCAATCTGGAACCACGCCGGCGATTCAGGGACAGCTCAAATCCAGCGGACCCGTGAGCGGGTCGGGGCGGTCCAGGTAGGTGCGCATCCAGCTCTCCAGAAGCATCAGGCTCCACAGGCGGTGATGGTGGACGGGGTTTCCGCCGAGTTGCTGGCGTACCAGGGACTCAACCATGCGCGGGTTCACGATTCCCCGGGATCGGGCGGTGGCATCCAGCAGCATCGGCCGGGCATGGGTTGCAAGGGCGCGGTCCAGGAATTCGGGCGGGGTTGCCCCGAACCCGATCTTGCGTCCCTCCAGGATCTCCCGCGGGACGGTTCCGGCAAGCGCCTGTTTCAGGATCCACTTCAGCTCACCGTCGCGGAACTTGAGTTCCGCCGGCAGCCGCGCGGCGAACCCGGCCAGTTCCTGGTCCAGAAGGGGCGAGCGCACCTCCAGCGCGTGGGCCATGCCCAGTTTGTCGGCCTTGGAGAATGTGAACCCCGGCATCATCACCAGCGATTCGGCCCGGAGGCGGCGATCCGCCAAGGAGAGTGGATTGCCGGCGAACACGATCCGCTCAAACGCCTCCTCCGGACGCCCGCCGCCCGCCCGCGCGGCCCGGGCGAAATCCGGGCAGAGCAGTTGCGCCCTCTGCCACTCGAAAAAGTTGATGTAACTCTGGACGAAAAGGGCCTCATCGTCCAGCAGCGACGTTCCCAGGCGGTGGCGGATTCGCGAGAGCGTGGCGGAGTGCGGATTCCGATCGCTCATGAGGGCGACCCGGGGCAGGGCGGTGCGGCGCAGGGATTCCGGCCAGCGTCGCCAACGGTCAAAACGCCGCAGGTGTCGGTGGCGCTCGTACCCCGCAAACGCCTCGTCACCACCGTCACCGGAAATCACCACCCGCACCCGCTCCGCGGTCCAGCGGTAAAGGTACAGGTAGGCGCAAGCCGCCGGATGCCCGTTGGGCTGTCCATAGTGCCACGGCAGGAGCGAAAGGCATTCCGCCGGGTCGGGGCGGATGAGCAGTTCGTGGTGCTCGGAGCCGAGGACGCGGGCCAGGTTCCTGGCCACCTCCCGCTCGTCGCGCCGCACCCCTTCCACGTGGGCCGTGAAGGTTTGCATTCTGCCGGTCAAGTGGGGGCGCGCCAGCGTCGCGACAGCGGCCGAATCCAGGCCCGCGCTGAGGAAGAAGCCGAGCGGCGCCTCGCTTTCCAGGCGGATCCGGACGGCCTCGTCCATTTGCGCCCTCAGCTGTTCCACGGCCTCTTCCGGGCTGACCACCGCCTTGGGTTCATAGTCGAGGCTCCAATAACGCCGGATGGCCGTTTTCCCCTTTTCGAGGATCAGGATGTGCCCGGCCGGGACCTGGCGAACACCGTCGAGTATGGTTTCCGGATCCGGCACATACAGCCAGGTCAGGTACGCATCCACGGCGGCCGGGTTCACGCGGCGGGGGAGTGCCGGGTCGGCCAGCAGCGCCCGGATCTCGCTGGCGAAAATGAGGGCCTCGCCCGGCAGTCCGCGCTCCACCATGGCGTAAAAGAGGGGTTTCTTGCCGAGGCGGTCGCGCCCCAGCACGGTCCTGGGCGCGTCGGTATCCACGAGGGCAAATGCGAACATTCCGCGCAGTTGAAGGACGACATCCGCACCCCACTGCTCGTAACCGTGCAGGATGACCTCGCCGTCCGAGTGTCCGCGGAACCGGTGGCCGAGCGCCTCGAGGCGGGCGCGCAACTCGTGGTGGTTGTAAATCTCGCCGTTGAAAACCAGGGCGATCCGCCCGGTCTCGTTCAGCAGCGGTTGGCCGCCATCCGCCCGGGCGATGATTGCCAGCCGGCGGAATCCGAGGGCTGTCGGACCATGGCTCCACGAACCCTCGCCGTCGGGGCCCCGGTGCGCCACGGCGCCCATCATGCGCCGCAGCACATCGGGGTCCGGAACCTGTTCGGGGTCGCTATGGATTTTGCCGACGATTCCGCACATGGAAGGGCCGTTGCGTGAAGCCCGCACACTGGTTCACGGGCCGGGGTTTGGCGTCAACGAATTGTCTTTTCGTGGGATTTGATTCCGGTGAATGACCCTCCGCATCTTCCTCGCTTCGGGACGCTTGACCGGCGAAGTTTCGTTTTCCCATCTGGGTCCATGGGTCACAGGGAGCCCTTCACGATGCGGATCATGGTTTGGTTGTGCCTGATGATGATGGTTCTTGGCGAGACGGTGGGGTGCGCGGCGACCACGGGAAGTGCGGTATGGACCCGCGAGGCATGGGGGGAACTGGGTGTCGCCCCGATGGGCCACGGGATGTTCCCGGATGACAGCCGGGCGTCCGGATTCAAGTCCGGGAGCGGGGAATTCCCGTTTGCCGGGCACTACGATGACGGCAGCGCCGCGTTTTGTGTCCCAGCCGGTTTCGAGCCGGGTCCCCGGGTGGATTTCGTGGTGGTCCTGCACGGCCACCGGAACCAGTGCGCGCGTTTCGTGCGCGAAAATCGCATCGGTCCCATCCTGGCGGAAAGCGGCCTCAACGCCATCCTCATCGTGCCCCAGGGACCCAAGGACGCACCCGACAGCGGCGGTGGCAAGTTCGAGAAGCCCGGCGGGTTTTCCGCGTTCATGGGTGAAGCCATGACCACCCTGAAGAGGGAGGGACGCGTGCCGACGGGAGCCCGGTTGGGATCCGTCGCCCTGTGCGGATACAGCGGCGGCGGCCGGCCGGTCGGTTTCATCCTGCGCAACGGCGACCTGGCCCCGAACCTCGCCGAGGTGTGGCTGATGGACGCGTGTTACCAGCAGCACGACGGCCTGGCCGCCCCCTTCCTCAAACCCGGCGGGTCCACCCGGCTCCGGTCGGTGTTCACCGACGGCCTGTGGCTCGAGAACCTCCAGATCGCCGGTCGTCTGGCCCGGGCGGGACGGCCCGTGGCGGTCGCGGTGGACGATGACCTGACCACCCCGGGCAGTGCTCCCGGCGCACGCGACGAGCTTCGCGGGCTCCTTGGCCGTCACGACGTGATGTTCGTGCGCACGGCGCTGCCCCACGACGCCTTTCTCCTCACGCGGCGGTTTCTTCCCCCGCTCCTGGGCGAGTGCCGCTTCGGCCGCGGTCCGCGCCCTGCCGCGCGGTGAATAGGTTCAAGGGCTTCCAGTATGTCCGGATTGCCCTGTGATGGGGGTATAGCTCAGCTGGGAGAGCGATACGTTCGCAACGTATAGGTCAGGGGTTCGAATCCCCTTACCTCCACCATTCAGCTTTCGGCTCGGAACACGGCTCGCGCGGTGTTCCGGGCCTTTGTTTTTTGGGAGACTGTCGCTGAAGGCTTGATACTTCTCCCCCGAAAAGCTTCAACCGGTCGGGTATCCCGATCCTTCAGGAGTTGCGGATGAGCGAAACGCCTTTCGTCGAGATCGAAGATTTGGCCGTGGAATACGGGCGAGGCCGCAACCGTGTGCGCGCGGTGGACGGGATCTCGTTCACCATCCGGCCGGGCGAGTGCGTGGGGTTCATCGGGGCAAACGGCGCGGGCAAGAGCACCACCATCAAGACGCTGATGGGTTTCATATTTCCGGCGCGCGGCACGGTCCGTGTTTTTGGCAGCGAGGCCGGCACGGTGGAGAGCCGCCGCCGCATCGGCTACCTGCCCGAAGTCGCCCTCTACTACCCGTTCATGAAGGCCCGGGAACTCCTGGAACTCTACGGAGGGCTGCAGGGGATGAGCCGGCGCGATTTGCGCGCCCGTATTCCCGGATTGCTGGAGGAGGTGGGACTCGGCGGCCGGTCGGAAACCCTGCTCCGCAACTTCTCCAAGGGCATGCAGCAGAGATTGGGAATCGCCCAGGCGATTATCGCGGAACCGGAGGCGCTCATCTTCGACGAACTGTCCAGCGGGCTGGATCCCGTCGGGCGGTTCGACCTGCGCCAGGTGCTGTTGCGGCTGAAACGCGAGGGCCGGACCATCTTCTTCAGTTCCCACGAACTGTCCGAGGTGGAATCGCTCTGTGACCGCGTGATCGTCATCCATCGCGGGCGCATCGTGACCCAGGCCACCGTGCAGGAGCTCATGCAGCCGCTGAACGTTTTCGAGGTGACGTTTTCGGCCTCCGGTGGCGCGGACGTGCCGCCCGAGGTGGCGAGATTTTCGCCATCGCGCGACGGGGAACACCTGCGCGTGGAGATCGCCGACGCGGGCGACTACGCGGCCGCCGTTGCGGCGCTGGCCAGGTCCGACGCCCGAATCCTGAACACGTCGTCCCGGTCGCGGTCGCTGGAGGAGTATTTCATCAGTCTGGTGCGCGGGGCCGGCGATGCCCCGGCGGGGGGCGCGGGAGAGTGAGGGGCACGCTGCTCATTGCGAGATCCGTTCTGATCGAGGCGGTCCGCCGCCGCGAGGTGTACGCGATCGTGCTGCTGTCCCTCGTGCTGATCGGCGCCGTGATGACCGTGGACTTCTTCGAGCTGGAGGGACTGACCAAATTTTACCGCGAGGTGGCACTGAAGGTGATGAGCGCGGCCACCGCGCTGACGGTGATCGTCCTCGCGGCGCGGCAGCTGCCCCGCGAGTTCGAGAACCGCACCATCTACCCGCTCCTGGCAAAGCCGATCAGCCGGATGGGTTTTCTGGCCGGGAAGCTGATCGGTGTGCTCCTGGCGGCGGCGTTCTGCTTCTCCCTGTTCATGGCCGTCTATGTGGCCGGAAGCTGGTACCTGCGCACGCCGGTCCAGTGGGCGCTGTTCGGGCAGTACTTCTACCTGCAGATGCTCATGATGCTGGTGCTCGCCACGATGGGTTTCCTCCTGTCCCTCAAATTCAACCTCGACGCCGCCATCACGCTGGGCGCCGTGCTGTACTTTCTCTCGTCGGTCATCATGTCGGCCTCCACGTTCCTTTATCCCAATACCGGGGCTTTCGGACGGGCCGTGCTCTGGGCGCTGACCTTCGGCCTGCCCCAGCTTGAGCTGTTCGACCTGGCCGACAAGGCGGTTCACGCCGACGCGTGGGGGGTGGTGCCCGCATGGGTCATGGGGCAGCTGACCGTCTACGGGTTGTTCTACTCGGCCGTCTATCTCGGGGTGTCGTTCATCCTGTTTCGCAGGCGTCCCCTGTGAGCGCGTCCTCCCTTCCGTCGCCCCTTTGCCTGGTCACGCGGGCCGGTCTGCTGGAGACGGTCCGCCGCAAGGACTTCTATGTGCTCGTCATCTTCATGGCGCTGTACCTGGTCGGGGCGGTGGTCACGGCCCTTGTCAAGGTGGAGAACCCGGCCACGGCGACCTTCCTGCTCAACCTGGGCCTGACGCTGGCTTTCGGGTTTTCCAAACTGGTTGCGTTGCTGTGCGCGGCGCGCCAGCTGCCCGATGACGTTGAGAACCGGACCATCTATCCGCTCCTGGCCAAGCCGGTGGACAGGTCGACCTATGTCGTCGGGCGGTTCCTGTCGGCCTTTGTTTCTGGTGCCCTGTCCCTCGCGGTGCTGTTCGTGCTCGGGTGGGCCCCCATTTTCGTCCTGCTGCCCCCGCACCTTCTCGAAACATTCTCCGGGGGCGCGCTTGCGCAGACTCTGGTCCTCCAGGTTGCGGGGCTTGCCGCCGTGGCCGCGATGGGAACGCTTGGTTCGCTGTTCCTGCCCAAGATAGTCACCATCGTCGGCGTCGGGCTGGTCGTGGCCCAGGGGGACACGCTCACCGGATTCCTCCGGGCGCGCGCGACGGGTACCCCGGCCGAAACGGTTGTGGGCTGGCTGACCGGCTATCTGCCGAACTTCGACCTGCTCGACCTGACCGTCCTCTACACCGACGGTGGGGCCGCGCTGGGCGCGGCGTCGTTTCTCAGCCGCATCGGGTACGGGCTCATCCTCTCCCTTTTCTTCCTCGCGGTGTCGGCGTGGTTTTTCCGGAGGCGCGCGCTTTGAGCCGGACGACCGCCATCGCCATCGGGGCGACGCTGCTGTTCCTGGCGACTCCCCTGGTCAGTATAGAACTCGCGCGCGAATCCCTGGCGACCGGCGCCCGTTCGGAAGACCCGCTGGCGCGCGAGTTGCGCAACAGCAGCGCCGTGGCGCGGATACTGGGCGAATTCCGGGCGAACCTGGGAGATCTCATTGTCATGAAAACCGAGGTCTACCTGGACAGCGGGATCCGCTACGAACCGCATCTGGATGCGGAGGCCATCGCCAACTCCGGGAAGGTTCAGGCAAAGGGACGGCCGCCGGCAACGGGGGACGATGCAGCCCGGAAATTCGAGTTGCGACTGGCCTCTGAGAAGATGCGGGAGAGCGCGTCAATCCGTCCGGGGGAGGCCAAAACGGAATCCGATCATGGTCATGATCATGACCATGATCATGACACCACAGGCACGGACGCCCACGGACCGGACGGGGACCACGAACACCCGGACACGATCATCCCCACGCCCGAGAGGGATTTCCGCGGTTTCCTCGGCCGGCTTCACCGCGAGGTGAAACCGTGGCGCGATCCCAGGCTGCCCCACCGGCATACGGCGGGAACCGAACTGCTGCCGTGGTACCGGCTTGCCACGCTCGGCGACCCGCAGAACGTGCGCGGGTACATGATCGGTTCCTGGTGGCTCAAGTCCATGAAGGACCAGAAACAGATCACGGAGGCCCTCAAGTTCGTCGAGGAGGGCGCAAGGAACAACCCGCGCGCCTTCCAACTCCAGCTGATGCGCGGCTACGTGCTTCGCGAGTTGAAGCGTGAGCCCGAAGCGCTGGCCGCTTTCCGCAGGGCGGCGGACATGGCCGTCGCGAAGCGGCCGCCGGAAGGGAAGACGGGGCCGGAGTGGACGACATACAACGAGGAGGACGCCAGCGCGGCCTGCACGATGAGCGTGCTGTTGACCCGGGACCTGAAAGGGGAGCGGGAAGCGCTTATCCTGGGGCGCGACTACCTGGCCCGGGCGAGGGGAATCGGGGGCGTTCCGGTTTCCGTGGCCAACCTGGAGTATCGGCTGGGTCTGAAGCCGGGCGCCCAACCCTGATCCGCCCGGAGGATCATGCGGTTTCGGACCGGATGGTTCCCGGCTTGAACCGGACCAGGCCCGACTGGAAGGCGGTCTGGGCCGCGAAGTACAGGAACCCGAACGCGATCACCCGGTGCGGTTGCTCCACCCACAACCCGCCGCCCGGCAACCCCAGAGACGCAACGACGGACGCCGTGATCCCGAATTGCGGGACCGGGAGCAGGGTGGTCGCGAACACAAACACGATGTAGAACATCGTTCCCGCGCCGACTTCGGCCATCGCGCTTTGGCGCGCCTCTTCAGGGGGCGGTTGTGTGAGCAACGAGCGCAGCATCCGGTTGAAGAACTGCGCCCACAATGCCCACAGCGGCCACCACTGGTGGAACGCAAGGCAGAATCCGACAGAGAAAAGCGAGTAGAACGCGCCCAACCCGGCCAGCGTGGCCACCTTTGGCCCGCGGGGTTTGTTGCCAAACAGCACGGCCGCCGCGAACGCCGAGGAGTGGATCGCGATGAACTCCTGGAGCATCACCAGCATCAGGTGCGCCACCATCCGGTCGCCCAGCGACAGCGGACTCAGCCAGACGACGACAAATGTCGCGGCGAGCACTGCGTCCGGCGCGGCCGCCAGAAACCTTCGCCAGATTGCCATCATGTCGGGCCGAGTCTGTCAGGGCCGGGGGGCGGAGTGCAAGCAGGGCTTCGCCGGACCGGGCCGGCTGTCTTTGGCCCGCGTGGCCGCCGGCGCGCCTCTCCGCTTGCATTCGCGGCCCCGGGCCGCCAAAAGCACCCGCAATGCTCGCCAAGGTTTTCAGCCAGGCGGTCTACGGGGTGGACGCATTCCTCGTTGAGGTCGAGGTCGACGTTTGCCGCGGGGAACCCGCCATCAACATCGTCGGCCTGCCCGACGCGGCCGTGAAGGAAAGCAAGGACCGCGTGCGCGCGGCGCTTTTCAACTCGGGCCTGTACGTGCCGCCCGACCGGGTCACGGTGAACCTGGCCCCCGCGGACATGCGAAAGGAGGGACCGTCGCTGGACCTGCCCATCGCCGTGGGCCTGCTCGCGGCCCATGGGCGGGTGGCGCCCGAGTCCCTGCGGCGGTGCGCGCTGTGGGGCGAACTGTCGCTGGACGGAACCATCAAGCCCGTTGCGGGCGTGCTGCCGCTGACCATCGGCGCCAAGGCCTCCGGATTCGACTGTGCCATCGTGCCGGCCGAAAACGCGGACGAGGCGGCTGTCGTGGACGGGATCGACGTCATCCCCGTGCGCACGCTCAAGGAAACCGCCGGATACCTGAACGGGCAGGATTCGCTGATGCCGCATCGCGTGGACATCCGCGAGGCCTTCCGCCGCGAGTCGCGCTATGCGGCGGACTTCGCCGACGTGAAGGGACAGGAAAGCGCCAAGCGCGCGCTGGAGATAGCCGCCGCCGGCGGCCATAACCTGCTCATGATCGGGCCGCCGGGCAGCGGCAAGACCATGCTTGCCAAGCGGTTGCCCTCCATCCTGCCCGACATGACCATCGAGGAGAGCATCGAGACTACCAAGATCCACTCGATCGCCGGTCTCACCCAGGCCCGCGACTCGCTCGTCGCAACGCGCCCGTTCCGCTCGCCGCACCACACCGTGTCGAACATCGCCATGATCGGGGGCGGCACGATCCCCAAACCGGGCGAAGTCAGCCTGGCGCACCACGGCGTGCTCTTCCTCGACGAGATGCCCGAGTTCGGCCGCACGGTGCTCGAGGTGCTGCGGCAACCGCTCGAGGACGGCACCGTCAACATCTCGCGCGCCGCCATGAGCCTCCAGTTCCCCGCCCGGTTCATCCTGTGCGGCTCCATGAACCCGTGCCCCTGCGGCTACTCCACCGATCCCACCAAGAGCTGCCAGTGCGGCCCGCAGCAGATTCAGAAGTACCGCAACCGGCTGAGCGGACCGCTGCTGGACCGCATCGACCTGCACATCGAGGTTCCCGCCGTGCCGATCCGCGAACTGGCCCGCCGCGACGGGCACGGCGAGCCCAGCGAGGCGATCCGGGCACGAGTGAACGCGGCCCGCGACCGCCAGCGCGAGCGCTACAGCGGAATCCCGGGAATCCACTGCAACGCCCACCTGGAAACGCGGGAGATGAAGAAGTTCTGCCGGCTCGACGATTCCTCGGCGACGACACTCGAAAGCGCGCTCAACATGCTGGGGCTCTCGGCCCGGGCCTACGACCGCGTCATCAAGGTCGCCCGCACCATCGCCGACCTCGCCGGCTTCGACGAAATCCAGGTGGACCACATCAGCGAGGCGATCAACTACCGCACGCTGGATCGCCAGACATGATCCCACCCGGACTCGAACTCGAACTCGAACCGAAGCAGTGATCCCCCCGTGTCCAATCCAACCATTCCCGACGCCTTGTTCCACGAGGAGCAGCGCATGGACGGTCGCTTCGTCCTGTTTGTGTCCGTGGCCATGCTATTCCCCACCCTTGTTTTCTCCATCGTCCCGCAACCGGATATGCCCGAGTTTGTGCGGTGGAGCGTGTTTGGGACGATGTTCGCCACCGAGGCCTTGAGCATCGCTTTCCTGCTTGTGGTCCAAAGGCTGATGAAATTGACAACGGAAGTGCGCGCCGACGGTTTGACGCTGTCCTGCCCCTTCCTGTTCAAGGGGCCGCTCGACGTGCCGCTGGACAACGTGGTTTCGCACAAGGTGCTCGCCGCGTCCTCGATATTCGCGCTGGCCTGGCAGAACAGGCCGAAGATGACGGCGGGGTTGTGGCTGAACGAACTCGCCCTCCGCCTGAAGCACAGGCGCGTGTGGATGATGGGCGGCCCGCGCGCCGTGAGGATTGACTACCCGGACGGGAGCTTCTTTCTCATTGGTTCGCGGAAGCCGCAGGAACTCAACGACGCCATCAGGTATCTGCTGGATTCCGGCAGGCAACGCCGGGCATCCGCGATCATCACATAACGGGAGGAGTGTTTGATGAAACTTCGTTTCATGGCATTGCTGGGTGCTTTGCTGCTATCCGGATGCGTTTTCGAGGCGTTCGACGACTCGGACCAGATGGTTGCCGCCGACAAAACCGTGACGGCCGAGAATGTGACCCGTGTCACCACGCATCTGTTGAACCAGGTTCCTGCCATCCGCGCAGAGAAGGCGAAACTCGTCACCGACAAGGAGAAGGTGAAGCTGACCCTCTCCATCCTCTCGGCCCCCGAACCCGGGTACACGAAGAACGATCCGGACTACAGGTACCACGCGGACTACTACTGGGTGTACGTCAACTATCGCACCAAGGAAAAGCTGCTGAAGCACGACACCTACCTGGTGCACAAGGATCTCGCGGACATCTACTTCTGCGACGCCGACGACAAGTTTGTGAAGGTCAGCCCCGGCAAGTAGTCCCGGGGTGATCGGGAAAACTGTCCGGGAACTACTTGGGAGCCAACCCGAGCCAATCCAGAATGCGGCCGTGAAGCCGGTGGATGCCCGTCACATCCGCGAGGAACATGATCGGGCAGTAACCGGTGATGAGCGTGATGCCGCGTTCGCCGGCCCGCTGAACCGCGGCGTGGTCGGAGACGCCGCCCGCGAGGTGGCGGTGCAGCCAGACCTGTTTGACGCCGGCATCCGCGCAATCGAGCACGGCTTGCTCGGTCTGGTCGCGCGGCAGGAGCAGGATGGCGCGGTCGGGGGGCGGGGCGATCTCGCGGATTCGGCGGGCGCAAGGCCGACCGTCCATCTCCGTGGCCACGGGGTGGACCGGGACAACGTCGTAACCCCGCTTCAGGAACTCGCGGAAGAGCAAGCGGGAGTACTCCTTCTCGTTGCGCGACGGGCCGACGACGGCGATGCGCTTGCCGGCGAGAAATTCGGCGATCTGGGCACGGGTCACGCTGGTGCGCCCGGTCATTTCTGGTGTTCCTTCCGTGCCGCGGCCGGGGAAATCCGCGCCACCGTGATTCTCGCGCCCGGTTTGAGGGCGTATCGGTCCCGGAAACTGCCCATGTTGATGGCGAGGGCCAGGTTGCCGCCGCTGCACAGATAGGCGAGGGGCCTGCCTTTCGGCACATGGCCAAAAGAAACGACCAGGGGCATTTCGACCGCTCTCTTTCCGACGGTCACCCGCAGTTGGCCCCCCATGCGCAGGCCGGCGCTGGACAGGTCGTCGCGCGTGATGTTGGTCCAGACGTTGCCGTAAGGCTCGTCGGTGCGCAGGTGGATGCCCGCGATGCTCCCGGCTGTTGCATCCACCGCGGCTCGGGGGATATCGATGGTCACCAGGTCCGACGCGGCAACGGGCGTGCCGATGGCCTCCAGTGAGCCGGTGGTGGCCAGGATGGCGCCGGCCGGGGAGAAAAGATCGCGCCCGTCAAACGTGCCGGGTTCCCACCGTGGATTCACGCGCCGGGGTTCGATGGCCACCGCCTGGGTCACTCCCTGTTCGCGGATGACGGCCGTCAGAACCCCGTTGTCCGGGCCCACGTACACCAGCCCACGGTTCGTGCGGATGGCAACGGGGCGGCGGGCCGTTCCCACCCCCGGGTCCACCACCGCAACGAACACCGTTCCGCGGGGGAAAATGGTGGTGCCGCCGAGCATCAGGGCGGCCAGCTGGATGTCGTATGAATCCACGTTGTGGCACAGGTCGACCACTTCCACATCCGGGTTCACGGCCAGGGCGGCCCCGTGGCACATACCCACGGCCTCATTGTCCAGGCCGAAGTCGGTCAGCAGCACCACGGTTGGCCGGGCAAAACCCGCGACGGAGACACAGAGAAGCATGAGGAGTATTGCGGCGCGCATTTTCATGCCCGCCTTATGACCGGAAGCCACGCCTCTTTCCAGCGGATTTGCGGGTCACCGCGAGACACTTGGATCCACCGCATCCCTCACCAGGAGACGCGCGGCCCCGCCTGAAAGGTCCATCCGGAAAATCCCGCGCGACTTGCGGAACGCCCCGTGGAAAACGAACGATTTGCCATCGGGCAACCACGCCGGGTTTCTCGCCTCGCAATCCTTCGGCGAAACCCGGCGCGTGGTTTTCGTCGGGAAATCATGCAGAAAGACCAGCGACGGCGGACCTTCTTGGGGCTCGATGTCGGGCACTTCCATCAGCGCGTCGAAAAGCAACTGGTTGCCGTCCGGGCTGAGATTGAATGTGTAGCCGCTGGCCAGTTCCGCTTTGCCCAGCACCTGAGCCAGGGGCATACGGCCCAATTCCCTTCCGTCGAGGTCCACATGGTAGATGCTCCTGAAATCGTAGGCATACAGGGACTTCGAGTCGGCGGCCCACCAGCCACTGTAGAGTGAATCTTCGCTGCCTGGAAGCGATGCCGTGACATCGCGGTAGCCCGACCCGTCGCGCCCCACGATGGCCGTGTGCCACGCCTTGCCCGTGAAGTGCTGGAAGAGGAGGCGCGTGCCATCGGGGGACCAGACCGGCCCGTAGTTGTTGTCGCCGGCGATGGCGGTCAGTTCGCGCGGTCGGGCACCGGGCGAATCCAGGATTGCGATGGACCGAAGGACCCCCGTGCTTTCCTTGGGGGTCTTGTCCAGGGTGAACGCGACCGATTTTCCGTCAGGGGCGATCTGCGCGTTGGCAACTCCCTTGCCCGGCAGCCATCGCCTGGCCCCGTTCCCATTGGCGGCCGCCACGAACACACCGGATTTTTTCGCAAAACACAGGCGCGCGCCGGATGTGGTGTCCGGTGCCGCGGACAATTGCCTGGATGCTGCCAGCGCAAGCATCAGTACGGCGGCGGTTACGGTGTTGCGGAGTTTCATTCCGGGAACCTTTCGATTATGGGAAAAGATGGATGGATGAATCCGCACTCTATACCGGATATGGGACGCGCGTTTGCCAGCCAAAAACGGGCCTCAACTCCCGCGGAATGATCCCGGCGGGTTCGGGTAAACCGATGGATCATGGGCAAAGGAATGCGACATCTGCGCCATTGGACCGCACCGGTCAGGATTCAGCGGGTTAACCTGCTGGTCCTTTTCGTCTCGGCCTGGGTCTTTGTGGCCGCCCTCATTGGTGGCCACATGATTCCTGCCGCCGGCGACGGGCCGGTTTGCCAACGAACGCAAACGGGGGCGGTGAATCCGCTTCAAGAGTCGGGCACCGATATATTCGACGCCGGCGCAACTTCGTCTCCTTTCCATGCCGTCTGCCTCGCGCAGGAAGGTCGGAATTCCCGGTTGCCTTCGGCAGGGACGAAAACGGGCAATTCCGTACACGGAACAGCCGCTTCCGGGATGGGTTCGTCTGTGGGGCGCGCCGTGTCCGCCGCGATTCCCGCTCGGCGGTCCTCCACTGGGCGCCCCGGCCTCTTCCTGCTCCACGCCAGCCTGCGGACCTGATCCCCGGACCGTCGGGCCGGCGATGGCCCGGTCCGGCGACGCGCCATATGGGCGCGCCAACCCACCCCCTAATAATCCGCGAAGACGCGTCCTGCCCGGTAGGGCTGGATGATTCGTGTCGTTCAGGCTTGGAACCCTGCGCGACGATGTCACGCCCCCACCGTCTTTGCCCCGCCTTCCATCCCTCATTCTCATTCAGTTTGGAAAGGTACTCTCATGGAAGAAGTTGTGACTCTCTCGACCGGCCCGGCAATCCTGGCCGGGGCATTCTTTGGCCTCTTTGCCGGCCTGATCGGATGTTTCTCAAAACGCGTCGCGCAGCGGTTCGGTATCCGCGGTTTCGCGGTGAGACTCGTCGGCGCCATCGTCGGCTTCGCCGTGGGCGCCGGTTTTGCCCGTCTTCTGCCGAACCACACATTCGGGGTGGTTGCGGCCTGTGCCGTGGTGGGGGCGCTCATGCCGGCGGTCGATTGGGGCCGCTGGCTGCGCGACAACCCGGAGAATGACACGCCCCCGGCCGGGACCGCGAAGTCGCCCGGTGCCTGACCGGAACACTTAACCGCATCTGCTCGGGGGCGGTGGCGGCATGGCGCGTCATTGCGTCACCGTCCACCGTCCCCGATTTGCTTTGGCCCGTTGGCTGGGAATCCGGGCGAATCCGGCCCCTGTCGGCATGGTCGGGATTTGTGTCCCCGCTTTCGCGCGTCCCTTCAGGAAAGCGCGTGGGCAAAGGAGAGGATGCCGCCAAGGAACCAGGCAAGCCAACCGGCGACCCACAGTCCGAGACGCACGGCGCGGGCCATCCTGCCCCCGTGTGACCCCGCGGATTGAAGCAGCACGCACAGCAACAGCACCGGCCCGCAAAACGCCATCACGCGCAGGGAGAAGTCCAGGCAGCACGGCTGGAATCCGCGGGCAATCGCGCCGGTCAACGGTCCGGCCATGGTTCCCAGCGTGGTCTGAAGCACGCGCACGGAGTGTCCATCCCCCGGATCCGCCCCCCGGCTCATGATCAGGAATGTCGCCGCAGTGAATGCGGTCAGAAGTGCCCCAAAAGTGATGCCGTGCATTTTGGTCAGATTGCCTGCGCGTGTCGTCATCGTGATTGTCCAGCGTCTGGGCGAAATGCGAAACAGGCAAGGCTTGCGAGCCTGGTGACGGAATCCGGCCCGGAACGGCCCGCAACGGTCCCATTCCGCGGCCCCTGTGACAGCCTCTGGGTAATCTTGTTATTCAGCATTGAGAAATGCGTTTATTTTTGTTGAATATTGATCGGGGTGTTGAGTCTGTGGCGACATGATTAATTCCGTGGCCAAGGCGCTCAGGCTCCTCGAAATCCTCGACCAGGCCGACGACGGCGGGTTGGCTCTCGGTGAAATTGCCCGGCGTGCGGGGCTCAAGGCGCCCGCGACCCACAACCTGGTGGCCACCCTGGTCGGACTCGGCTTCGTGATCCAGGATCCCGCTTCGCGCACCTACTCGCTGGGCGAGCGGGCGGGGGCGCTTGGCCGCCAACGCCATATCGCGGGGGTTCTTGGCGCGGCCGCCCGTCCGGTGCTCGACGATCTCGGGAAGCGTCTCGGCGAAACCGTCCTTCTCACCATCTACCGCGCCCGCCGCCGCCACACGCTGGTGGCCGTCGAGAGCGCGCAGGCCCTGCGCGTGGTCACCCCGTCGATCGTGGATTCATCCTTTTACTCGACGGCCACGGGCCGGATGCTTCTTGCGCTCCTGCCCCCATCCGAGCGCGAAGCGGTGATTGCCGAACTTGGCCTTCCCGGCGAACAGTGGCCGGATGCCGCGGCGCCGCCGGAACTGGCCCGGCAATTGGAGGCGATCCGCTCGAAGGGGAGCGTGGTCATCCACCGGCGCGAACTGCACATTTGCGCCCTCGCGGTGGCCCTGCCCCTTCCCGCCCCGGGCGTTGTGGCCGCCCTTGGCTGCTACTATCCGGCCGTCAGGTCGCAGGCCGGGCGCGAGAAGGCCGTCCTGGGGGCCCTTCGCGAGGCCGCCGCGGCGATCAGTCTGCGGTTCGAGGCGGCGTAGAGGCCGATGGTTTGTTTCACGAGCACCCGGATTCGAATGAACACGAGAAAGGTTTCTGCACCATGGATGGATTGACCAAGGCTTTTCAGGATTTCGCCGCAGGACGCCGCGTGGACGTGCTCGGCATCGCGCCCATCGGGCGGTTTGAAGGGGTTCCCGCCGAACACCACCCCGCATCCATCTTCCCCGAGGTGAAGTCGGTCATCGTTCTCGGAAAACGCATCACGCGCGGCACCCTGCGCGGCGTGGAGGAAGGGACACAGTTCGAGCTGTACAGCATGTTCGGCCAGCACTGGCTGGCCGACCGCGTTCTGGCGATCACGACCGCGGCCCTGGCCCACTTCATCGAGGACAACGGCTGGGAGGCCGTGCCGTTGATGGACCTGCCGCCGGAGGTGCCGCCCTCGGGTGTTCCGGTGCGTCCCGGCTTGCCGCCGCCCAATGTCCTGGTGGACATCCGCGATGCCGCAGTCCGCGCCGGCCTGGGGCGGTTCGGCTGGTGCGGTGAACTGCTCACTCCCGCTTTCGGCCCGCGCCAGCGGCTGCAGATGATCCTCACGGATGCCCCGATGGTGCCCACGCCCCTGTCCGCAGAAGCGGTATGCGACGACTGCCACGAGTGCGCCACCGCGTGCCCGCTGGGCGCCCTCGACCCGGACCGCGAGCGCGAGGTCTCCGTCTGCGGCCTCACAATGCGCGTGGCTGATGTGGACTATGCCAAGTGCGCAACCTGCCGCAACGGCGCCACCGCCAATTTCAGCCATGCGGCCGGCAAGCCCGACAGGCTGGCGGCGGTCTGCAACCGGACTTGCGTGAACCACCTCGAATCCACGGGGCGCGTCACCAACCAGTTCGCGAATCCCTTCCGTCGCCGCGCCGCCTGGCGCACCGACCGTTTCGGCGCGACGGCCCTCTGGCAGGACGATGCGGCCCCGGAGACGCGGAGATGAGGCCCCCGACCGCCCGCACGGCCGTCACCAAGCAGGATATCGTCGAGTTCGCAAAGGCCCAGGGGCTCGATCTCGTCGGCGTCGCAAATATCGAACGGTTTGCGGGGGCACCACCGCGCATGCACCCGGCCGACATTCTGCCCGAGGCCCGGTCCGTCATCGTCGTCGCCCGCCGCATCATTCGTGGCAACTGGCGGGGAATCGAGGAGGGCACGCACTGGCCCAACTACACCTACTTCGGCTACCACGGTCTGCTGAACAGCTTCTTTATCCCGGTCGGCGTGTACGAGACCGCGTGCCTCATCGAGGACGCCGGTTTCGAGGCCGTTCCCTATTATCCCGGCGTGCCCGAAGGCCAGCCCCCGGACCCGCCCCTTCGCCCCGGCGCGGTGGCGGCCAATGTCCACCTGGCCATCCGCATCGCGGGCGTGGCGGCGGGCATCGGTGAGATGGGATGGTCCAAGGTGTTCCTGACGCGGGAGTTCGGCCCGCGCGTGCGCCTGGCCGCCATCATCACCGACATGGAACTCGAACCCGATCCCCTGATCGAGCCGGGCACGCTTTGCGACCGTTGCATGGTGTGCGTGGCCGGCTGTCAGGCCGCCGCCATTCCGCACACCCGCGAGGACAAGACGGTCAGCGTCCGGATCGAGGACAAAACCTACGAGTGGGGCGACGTGGACATGGGGCGCTGCACGCTGGGATTCCACGGCGGCGACCCGCGCGTCTCGCCCTTCCTCCACAAGACGCTGCCCGGCTACGAGTTCGACGTGACGAGGCAACGCGTCACCGAGGATGCCGCCTACAAGTTGTGCTGGCCGCTGTCCCACGGCACCTGGCGACGCACGGCGGAGGATCCCTCGGGCTGCCTCGTCGAGGGCCACCACCAGATCATCCACTGGGGCGGGGGCGCGGGCGCCGTCAGCTATGCCGTCGAGGGTTCGCGCGGCTGCATGCGCTCGTGTTTCGACCGGCTCGAGCGCAAGGGGCGCACCGGCCAGGCGTTCAAGGGCGGGCGCTTCATCAAGCGGAAAAGGTGGCTTCTGCCCCCGCGATGCGGCGCATCGTGCCAGGAGGCAAATGGCGTGGATGACTGTCCCGGCGAATAGCAGGTCCCGTTTCATGATCCGGTGAGGGACGGGGCCTGTCCCCGCCCCTCGCCCTGTCGCCCCCGCCGTGAGGATCCTTCCGCGTTCAGTTCGACCAAGGCGAGATCACAAAATCGCTTGCCGCGCGCACGATGGTTTGCGTGGATACCGGTACTGGTTGGCATTCGGCATACGAGAGGAACAGGGGCGCCATGGGAAGCACCGCGGATGTGCTCACAGCGTTGATGAAGGAAACGGAACAGTCGATCGCGTCGCTGGAAAAGAAACCCGACCTGACGGCGGAAATCGAATCGATCGGGCAGAAATTTGACGAGGCCTCCAAAATCAAGGATGCGGGGGAGCGGGATCTCCGGGTGAAGGTGCTGGAGTCCGACTTCCGCAAACTGCGCGAGTCCGCGCGCAAGGAGGAGGAGGATCTGGCCCAGGCCGTCTTCGGCCTCAACGCGATCCTGGAGAGCATGGGACAGGATTACTCGGAACTGGGCAAGTTGAACCCCGCCGAGCAGAAAGTCATCGCGGATGCGGAACAGCGCCTGGCTGCGGCAAAACAGGCGCTGACGGAAGCCGGGCAGACCTGGAACATTCTCGGCCGGCGCGAGCGCGCCGTGGCCGAGGCCGAGGCGGAGATCAAGAAGGCGGAACTTGGCGTGCAGGATGCGCAGGTGGCGGCCCGGCGCGTGGCGCGCCAGCGGCTGATGTCCGCGAACATGGAGCAGAGCCTCCAGGATTTCATGCACCGCGTGTCGAAGACGATTTCGATCATGGACAACCGCATGGCGGAGATCGACAAGCAGCTGAAGGCCGTGGCCGCGCGCAAGTCGGAGGCGTTTGACGTGAAGCAGCAGGCGGCCGAGGCGCTTGAGAAGCTGGACGCGCAGCTGACCCGGGGCGAGGAGGAACTGCGCCGCGAGGAGGAGATGCTGACGACGCTGGTCAATGGCACGGCGGAACACGCCCAGCAGACGGAGAAGGTCTCGGACCTGCGGGCCAGGGTGGAGGAGCTCCGCGGCAAGAGGAACACGGCGTTCGTGCTGTTCCAGTCGAAGGAGAAGTTCGCCGCGGAGCTGGAGATCCACGAGAAGACGCAGATGAAGCTGCGCGACAACCAGCGGATGTGGATCACGTCGCTGCGCAGCGACACGGAGGAGCGCATCGTGACGTTCCGGTCCCGCCTGGAGGCCATGAAGGCGATGGCCGACCAGGACGTCGCCAAGCAGCTGGACGATCTGGGCGCGGCCGTGGACCAGGCCAATGCCGAGTACATGGCGATGGCGGGCTCCGCCTCCGACCGCGTGCGGATGGACAAGGTGGAGGCCCACCCGGAACGCGTGGCGAAGATCGCGAAGGTGCAGGCCCACCAGGCCGAGGCGATCCAGCAGATCCGCCTGCGTGAGCGCGAGGCCATCGAGAAGTTCAAGCAGCAGTACGGGATCGATCCGACGCGGTCGTCCTTCTTCAGTTACGAGGGCGGCGGTGATGCCGCCGGAGGCGGGTCGGCGGGATCCGCCGGTGTCTTTTGACCGCTGACGCGGGCTCTCCGCGCCCGCAGGAACCTTCGGAGGGGGGCGGGCCCGCCCCGGAGGACGAATACACCGCGTATTTCAACCATCTGACCAGCGTCTTTTCTCAGCTGGTGGCGTGCTACCGTCCCGCGTCCGGCGACGCGATTTACGAGGCGCACAGTGTGCAGGTTTACCTGGCCAAGATGCTTTACACCATCGAGGCGCTGCGCAAGAAGCACACCTACAACCCGGCTCACGCGCTGAACGTGGACCTGACGGATTCGGGGTTTCCGAATTTCCTGGAGATGAGTTACCTCGGGGTGGACCTGCTGAACCGGGACCGGCGCCTGATGGATCTGCCGCCGGGTTCCATGCTCAAGCAGTCGATCCTCGAGGCGATGTTCAAGTTCCACGCCGACCCCCGGGAACTGCTGTGGCAGATGAGCGAGCGCGACTACTACGAGATGCTGGACGAGAAGAAACTGTTCCTGCCGTTCACGCCCGGCCGGTGCGAGCTGCGCGGGGATGGGGACGGGTTCCGCAGCTACGTGTTCTCGTGGGCCTGCTATGACTTCCGCACGAACCGGCCCCACATCCACATCCTGACCTTCGACCAGGATGCGGCCGCCGACCCGCTGGAAAACAAGGAGTCGAACTTCCACCAGTTCCTGGAGGTGATCAAGGCGGAGGGGTCGCGCGTGCCCGACGTGGGAATCCTGGCACTGGCCATCGACGACGACCTGGAGTGGATCCATCCCAAGGTGCTCAAGCGCATCTGCATCGGCCCCCTGCACTCGCACCTGACGACGGATCCGGAACAGCCGCTTTGCCGCCTTCTATCCGACAGCGCCCGCTCGCCCGACGATTTCATCCTGCGGATCAAGGACGAGATCGTCTTCTCCGAGCGCCAGCAGGCCATGCCGCCCGGCGGGAAGAACGGCAAGCGGGTGAGGGAGGTGTTCTACATCCCGGAGGCGGATCTGGACTGCTACCAGCACAAGGCGTCCATGATCCACCGCTACCTGCTGATGCCGCACCATGTGTTGCAGCACATGGAGGACAGCGAGGCATATTCGGAGTTCGACAACCACCGCAAGTTGTCGTTCGACGCGGAAGGAAACGTTCATGGACTCTAAGAGTTCCCACATCCCGATCGACGAGGCCCAGCTGTCGCGCTGGACCGAGAGGGCCAACGCGCTGCTGGTGCAGGTGAAGTGGACGCCCAGGTTACCCGCCGCTGGGCCCGCCAAACCGGGGGAGGCGCTGCGGGAGTTTCGCGAGGCGCCGCCCACGGCGGCCGAGGAGAAGGTGTCGCTGCTGGCGGCCGCCCGCGCCGTGTGCGCGGACCCGGTGCTGCTCAGCGAGCCGGTGAACCACGCCCTGTCCACGGTGAGGCAGGGACTGCGCATCGGGATGCACCTGTCCAGCCTCTACACGGTCGCCTCCGGGCTGCAGACGCTGATCGACCTCAATGCCCGCGGCGGCCTCAGCGACCAGCAGAAGACCGAGTTCCGCGCGAAATACGAGACGGCTTCGGCCATCACGGTGTTCTGCGCCGCATACTACATTCGCTGGGCGCTCTCCGACTACAAGCCGGAGGAGCTGGGCGGCATCAACATGCAGTTCGGCGGCATTCCCGAACTCCACCTGCTGAACCCGGTGCGGGCCCTCGACTGCGTGGTGTATTACTACGCCGCGACCATCGAAAAGGGCGGTGTCGTGACAACGCCCCTCGATTTCGTCAAGCTGACGCAGCTGTACTTCGAGGCGGTGGTCGACGAGGTCAAGTTGCGCGAAGCCTCGTTCAGGCAGGTGGAGCCGTTCACGACCCGGTCGTACCAGCTGGCCGGGACCGAGTTTGCCATCGCCGGATTCGACGCGGACCTCCGCCCGCGCGAATCCAGCGTCGAATTCAACCGCGTGGAAATCGGCGAGATCGTGGGCAACCGCGACGCCAAGCACAAGGCGCGGCGCCTGGCGGAGCGGCTCGTGTGCTACAGCCCGCAGGAGAAGCGAAACCCGATGCTGGAACTGGGCGGGCTGCCCACGCTGAGGATGGGGCACGGCGAACCCGGAACCGGCAAGAGCATGCAGATCGCCGCCACGGCGACGCTGCTTTCGGACTACTGTTCCAACCTCGGCATCCCCTTCCTGTTCTGGCCCATGCCCGACACGATCGTGTCCACCTTCCAGGGCGGGTCGGCCGAGCGGATGATGGCCTGGATGAAGCCGCTGCGCGATCCGACGAAGATCATCTACGCCCCGATCGACGATGCGGAAAACGCGCTGGAGGACCGCACGAGGCAGGGCGTTTCCGCGGGAGTCCGCGAGGTCATCGCCGTGTTCCTGCGAAACACCGAGGGCGCCTACGCGGTGAAGCATGGCAACGCGGCAATCGAAGTCTTCACCAACCTGCCCGACCAGCTGGACAAGGCCGTGCTGTCGCGAATCATGGACCGCGTGTACATTGGCGGGGCGCAGACGGTGCACGACTTTGCGGACCAGGATTACCTGTGGTGGCGCAGGTACGAGGAGATCGCGCAGGGGTTCGTGGGAATGGCGCCCATGAAGGGGTATGCGCCCCTGAAGGACCAGGAGCTGGTGGGCAGCCTGTCGCGGGTGTACGAAAGCGTGACGGAACCCGCCGACGAAACCGTGCGCGCGATCTTCGACGAGGTGCGTCGCGAGAGCAAGCCCGATACCCACGCGTTCTTCGCCGCGTTTTTCGAGCGCGTGAAGGCGAAGTATCCCTTCTTCACATCGCGCGATGTCCGCAACATCCAGCAGGCCGTGTCGGGGCGCATCATGGACTTCGACCTGGAACCGGCGTGGCTCGAGAATCCGGACGTGTTCTTCCGCCGTGACCACGCCACCAAGCGGGCGATGATCGTGGAACTGATGCGCGCGAACATGAAGGGGCTGAAATTCGCCGAAATCCGCCTGCAGGAAACGGTCCGGTATCTCGACAGCATGGTGAAGATCGCGTCGGCGGCGCGTGAGCGCCAGCTCGCGGACCTCGTGACGGGCCTGGAGCTTCGCGTGGAAGCCGAGCGGCGCCTCGGACGGGGGCGCTGACCCGATGAGACTCCTGCGGGAAGCGGGACTTTACGGCGAGGGCCTCTTTGCGGTCCGGACGCCCGAAATGCGGGACCGGTACAACAAATGCCTGGAGGCTGCCGGGATCGCGCCGACGGCCCTTGCCCGGTTTGGAGTGGATGGCATGGGGTGGAGCCCGGAAGTGGCCGAGGAGAAACGGGACAGGCAGTATCTCTCGCAGGGGGATGCCAACCAGCTCGCGGTGATCCTGAGCCCGGACCAGTCGGAGTGCCCGATCTATCACCCGCTGCACTCCTTCGATCTGCCGATGATGGCCCGCTACTATTCCAGCGTTCTCCCGCAGGTGGGTGACATCACGCGCGACACCGGAATCTGGCTGGACATCGACCTGGGGATCACCGCGTTCAGCTGCCCGCGCGACCTGCTGCTGGTGGACGGCGTAAGCGTTCGCACCGCGGCCGTCGGCAACATCCTGGAGGCGGCCCGCGAACAGCAGGAACTCGTCCGCAGGTTCCGGCGGGCCGGCGATTCCTGGTTCGATCCGCAATTGCGCAGGCAGATTATCGCCAGCGCGGTCGCGAACGGGGACCTGCGGGAGCGCCGCCTCGAGATCCCCGCGATGGCCTTTGCCGGCACCCGCAACTTCCACACCCGCGCCCTCGGCGGCGTTTTCGTGTTGCGCGACGTGAAGACGCTGCAGGCAATCCTCGTTTGCGCCAACGGCATGCTGGCCGAAGAGGGCGCGGACGACGGGGTGGCCGTGGTGTCCCTGGGCGACCCGGACCTCCCCACCCTGCTCATGGAAGCGGGACTGGCTGACATCGACTTTGACTGGTACATGACGCAGGTCCCGCTCCTGGAGCGGATGCACGAGTCCCTTCTCGCCGAGACAGTGTGCGGGGAGGATCCCAATCTGGACTTCGACAAATTGACCTCGGGGCAGAAGAAGGGTCACATCAAGCGCCTTCAGCATGTCCTTCCGGCTTCGTTCTTTGAACTGGAACGCCTGATGAAACGCCTCCAGAAACCGGGGTTCGTGAATGTCGGCGAGTTTTCCCCCGAATTGCAGAAACGCCTCCTGCACCCCGCCGTCAGCCTAGACCCGGCCTTGCGCGACCTGGTTTGGGATCTCCTCGTCAAACTGGGCGCATCGGACGTGGTGCGGTTGTACCGGCATGACAAGGGCATGTTTTTCGACCAGTACGCCACATGGACCGAGTCGCGGAAACGCTGGGTGACCGGTTTCCTGAAGCGCTGGCGGGGTTTGGAGGGATGACGGGAAAGGAGATGCGCGGATGACCCCCTACGTGGTCTTTCGGATCATCGTGTTCCTGCTTCTGGGCGCGGTCTGGTACAACCTGGACCGGGCGTACTGTACTCGGCTGTATCGCTGGTGGTACGGGATGACGCACGAGCACCCGCTGCCGCCGGGGACGGAGCGCGGTTTCATCTATGGCCAGGCAACCCGCGCAAGGGCATTGGCCGCGCTTCTTCTTTCCACGCTGATCAGCGTCATCGCCTTCGGCACCGCCCATGCCAACTCCCTGGCCGAACTCCTGATTTGGGCCTCCGGGATACCCATCCTCGTCATCGGTTTTTTTCTTGGCCCGAATGTCTACGAACTGTGGCGCCGCAAGGAGAAGGTGTTCGATGCGGTGGACAAGGTCGAGCGGGGAGACGTGGACCTTTCGGACGAGCTGAAGGACCGCTCGGTGCGGTTGGGCGACCGTGTGAAAGCGGCCTTTGCCCGGTTGCGTGAACGCCTGCGGCCGTCCCCGCCCCCCGCCCGGCTGGAGCAGAAAGAGAAACCGCCCGACGCGATCCCCGAGGACCAGGCGCGCGAGATGATGGAGAAGTTCATCCGGGACCGGACGGACCATGACGGCCGGTAGCGCCCCGCCGGAAAAGCAAAGGTCGCGCTTCTACTGGTTCCGCCGTAACCTGGGACTGCGCACCGCCGCTTTCGTGAAGGAACACAAGTTCCTGTTCATCGTACTCGCGGTTTCGGCGCTGGTGCTGCTCTTCTTCCTCCGGGCATTTGTCCACCCGCTGGTCCTCGCCGCCCGGGTTCACGTTTACGTCCTCACGCTTGGCCTGCCATTGGCCGGGATGCTTTGGGTGATTGGCCGGCGGCTGGGGTGGAAGGGCCGAATGGCGCTGGTGGCCGGTCTTGCATTGGCCCTGACAGCCATGGTTGCAGGCGGGGTTCAGCCGCACCGCTACATCGCGCTGTACCTGCGGCACCGGTCCCTCAAGATCGTGGAACTGAAGACGCTGCCCCTGACCGACCACGAGCGGATCCAGCCCCAGAACTCCATCGTGGCCCTTGCCAACGAGGCGATGAACGAGACGGAAACCCCCGCCGACCCCCATTTCGTCCGGGTTGGCGGCGAGTACCGATGGACGATCGGGATCGAGCCGTCCTACCTGATCCGCCGCCTCACCCGCGGAGTCCTTCAGGTTTTCAGCATTCCCGGAACGGCCCCGTCGCCGAGTTTTGCGGGCGCGAACCGCATTCCCGTGCACTTTCCCACAGGCGAGAACCTGCTGCTGTGGCATCGCACCGACCTGAATGTGATCCGGGCATTCGGGCCGTGGCGCTACCTCAATTACGAACCCGGTGAGGTGAAGTACGTCACCGATGACCACGGCCGGTGGGTGCAGGTCGTCAGCCTCATCCGCTGGCGGGGCTGGTTCTTCCCCCGCCCCGAATTCGGCGGGGTGCAGGTGGTTGAGCAGGAGGAGCGGGGCGGGGTGGCCGCGCTGGCCCGGCATGCCCTGGCGGGTGTCGGACGATGGATCCCGCCTGGCGAGATTCAGAAATATCCCTTCCTGCGCGGACAGAGCCTCGTGCCGCGTGCCGTATCGCGGTTTATCGCCCACAGTTTCCGCTTTCAGGCGGGTTTCCTGGCGCCGTTCCCCGGCTATCACCTCGGCGACATCCGGATTCCCGACATGCCCGGCGACGTGTATGACCAACCCTTCACGCTCTATTTCCGCCCGGCCGACGGGGGCGTGGCAGACGGCCTTTATCACTATTTCGGCCTGGAACCGTTCCAGGCGGAAAAGCAGGGACTGAACATGAGTCTCTTCATTCCGGCGGACGGGACGAGCGTCGTGTATGCGTATTCGCACGCGAAACGCAGCGAGGCGCTGACGGGGGTGAGCGCCATCAGCGCGAAGGTCATGGAAACCCGCAAACAGTATGACTGGTCCCGAAACCGTCCGGTGGAGCACCGACCCTTCATCCGGACCATCGCCGGCAAAACGCGCTTCTTCTGGCTGACCACGGTGGTGACCCTGAAGGGTGAGAAGGGCGAAAAAAGCGCCGCCGCGCCGGCGGACAGCGAGTCTTTCATTGCCGGCACGACACCGGAAGTGGCCTTGACCGACGCGGCTTACCGCACCGTCGTCTGGGTGGACCCGATGAAGCCGGAGCAGTGGACTCACCAACTGGAAAAGGAACTGCGGGCCGTCTGGAAGGATTGATCACCGGGCCGCGGCGCCGGGCTACTTCACGACCACGATCAGGTTGGCCACTCCGAAACCGAGCGTCGCGTTTTCCGCCGGGCCTTCCGCCGTGAACTGGAGCGGGTTGTCACCGGCGCGCAGGTCGGCGGGATCAACCGGGACCCGGAAGATGCGGCGCCGGCTGGGGCCGGTGGGGGCGAGGGTGGTTACGGATTTCCCGATGCGAAAAGTCGGCTTGGTGTCGGCGGGACAATCGAGCAGGACCCCGCAGACCCAGGCTTGTTTGGCAGAGGCTGGTTTGTAGGTGGCGGGAAGCGTGGCCACGGGAGCGAAGAGGGGACACAGGTTTCGCGACACGTCGAAGGCGTCCGGAAGGGCCGGGAGAACCTGAAGGGTGGCGGTGTCCTGCGAATCGCCTGAACCGGCGCACCGCCCGGACAGGGCGGCACAGGCAAGCGCATCGGCGGCGTGCCACTCCGGCTTCAATGTCCAGAGACTCCTGCCCCACAGGTTTTCTGTTTCGCCCCGAAACCAGTGTTTCCATTCACCGTGACAGGCTTCGGCCCGGGCCGCGACGATGGCATCCATGGCGGCGGCGGCGCGTCGGAAGTTGCGCGCGGCCTCCGCGTATTCCGCGCGCCCGGCCTGTTCGAACGCGTCAAAAACGGCCAGCGCCCACGCATTCACCTGCCGGGCGGTCTGGGTTTGAAGGATCAGATTGTCGGAGAAAAACCGGCGGCCGGATTCCGGCATTCTCAGGGCGAGGGACACCGCGCGGGCGTGGAGCGCGTCCCATTCGGGGCGAAGGGCCTGCAGGTATTGGCGGCTGACGGGCCACATGCGCTGGGGCAGGCGCTGCAGGTTGAGCAGGTGGCTGTACACGCCCAGAAAGGCCGGGGTGCTGGTTTCGTCAATGAGCGTGTGGACGGACGCGGAGTCCCAGACCTCGTAAAGCGGGCGTGTTGTGACCCATGGGGCGACGGCCTCGACGACGGAGGTGCTGCGGCAGCGGTTTTCCAACTCCATCAGGCGGTCGTACAATTCCGCGGCCTCGGATGCGGCGGCGTCGCCGAAATGCAGCGAGCACCACCTGCGCGTGAAGGCGGCAGGCGCGGCGGGGTCCGCCATCCATTCGGGGGTGCGGCGCGCGGCGTCCATCGCGGCGGCCACGGAGAGGGGAAATTCGCGCAGATCCCCGACGTTGAACAGCACGTAACGGCTGGCCCCCGCGCGGTAGGCGCGGGCGAGTTCCCCGCCCACCACGGCCGGGGAAATGTATTGTACCCACTGGCCCTGCGAAGCCGTGAGGTGGTAGTAAAGGCCGTTCCCGCCCGGGTTGGCGGCCTCGCGGGGGGTGGGCAATTCGCGGACGCGGCCGATCTTCGCCCAGTCGTCCCACACCAGAATGGTGTTGCGCGGGAGTTCGAGTTTCCCGGTCCGGTAGAGATCCAGTCCCTCGTCGCGCATGGTGAAGATGAACGCGCGGTCTGGGTCGGGACCCACCTCGCGGTCGAGAATCGCCCGCTGGCGGCGGATGATGCGGCTGATGAGTTCCGCGCGCCCCTCCATGGTGGGGGGCGCGGCCGGGTCGTCCACCCAGAAGGGCCAGTCGCTGGTGCCGCGCATGCCGATGGGCCAGATTCGGACATGGGTGCGGTTGGCCCGCACGATGTCGGTCCAGAACGCCTCCACCTCGCGCGGATGGAGCGAGTAGGAGTAGGGGAGGGGCTTGTGGAATCTTCGCAGGGCGTAAACGGGCCAGAGGAGTTCGCTGGTGCCCCGCAGGGATTCGAAACCCGTGGTGCCGGCGACCAGGATTCCCCGCGCGCGGGCGAGGCGCTGCTGGGCCGGGGTGAAGGGCGCCGCGCCCACCAGGGGAGCCATCATGTTGCCGCGCAGGCGAAGGATGGTCTGGATGAGCCGGTCGTATGTGGCGTCGTCGAGGGCATTCTTCGGCGTGTCCCCCTTCCATCCACCCAGCTGGTCCTCATCATTGACGAAAAAACCGCGGTAGCGGAACGCGGGAGACGGGCAGACGACGGTGGGGGCACTCCAACCTGCAGCCGGGATGCGGGCGGGCCGGTGGTCCGTCCAGAGAACCTGTGGATCGGTGCCGAAGAGGCGTTCGCTGGCCTCGTACAGGCCGAAAACGACGCCGCGCTCGTCGCCGCCGGCGATGACGAGGGCTTGCGCGACCCCGGGGAACGGGTCTGTCACGGGAATGACCGAGTACGCCTCGAACTCTCCCCTCAGGTGCGAGAGGTCGAGATTTCGGCGGCGGGCGAGGTCGTCCAAAATGCGCGAGCGTCCCGGGATGCCGGGAAGAATGACGGCCGGCGCGCGGAAGGGAACCGCCGTGGTGGTGGTGAGTTCGCGCCCCGTGGCAGCGCGCGCATCGGCCCGGAAATCTTCGGCCGCCAGCAGGACCGGTTCGGGCGTGGAATCCGGCAGAAGGATCACCGCATCGCCTGCCGGGTCGGCGATGGGGACCGCAGGGCGGGCGGATGCGGCCGGGAGCAGAAACGCGACCAGCGGGATGAGGAGCATCGGGCGAATCACGGAGCGCCGGTGTGACAGGGGTATTGAAGGGACAGGCATAACTGGGTGGCCTTCCGGCTGGGAATATGTAGCGAGGGTCGTCGGAAGGCCCCGGAATGGCAAGCGCGGTTCAATCTGGAGACCGTGGAAATCCGATTTTCCGGCCCCGGTCATCGTTTGTGACGAATGGCGTTTTCGGCGCCGGAAACCCTGCGGGTTCCCGTTCCCCTCGGAAGGAAAAACCGCTTCGCCCGGCCGTCAGTAAATGCTCCAGTCGGCCACTCCCGCGCCGACAAGCCGGAAGCGGAGCGCATCGGCCACGAGCGTCTGCGACCCTGCCGAACCGTTGCCGTACAGCGTGACATAGACGCGGCCCGCCTGGAAAAAATACGCGCCGGCATCGGAAACGCCGTCCACATTGATCAGCCAGTCGCCCGTTGTCGTGGAATCGAAGGAAGAGCGCTGGGTGGTTGTGACATTGCGGGTCGTGCCGGTGCCGTCCACAAACCGGTACTGGGCCTGCTGGGCGAATGCGGTGTTGTTCCGGGTCCAGCCGTCGATGGCCCAGGTTCCCGCGCGGGGCAGGTCAACGACCCAGACGGCGCAAGATTTGACCGGGAAATTGGCGTTGGAGTAGTAACGGGCGTTGGAGTTGAAGTAACCCGTCAGCGTGGAGGTCTGCCATTGGGCGGTGCCGGACACATCGTCGTAGTCCAGTGACTGGGGATGGCTGTCCACGATCACCTGGGTTGCGGTGCTGGAGGGGGCGGCCACGGCAGGCTTGGGTTCCTTGCCCGAACCGGAAAGCAGCCGGAAGCGGACCGCCGCCGCGTTCATGCGCGAGTTGGTGCTGTCGCCCAGGTTGGTCTGAGTTGCATTGTCGAACTCGATGAAGTGGCCCGCCCCGGACGTGAAGTCCATCGTGGCGACCGCGGCCCACTGGTTCCCTGCCACCGCGTTGGTCAGGCTGAAGGTGCTGGTGGAAGTGTCGCCCGCATCGCTCTTGCGCACCGTGATTCCGAGCGCGTTGGCGCTGCTGAAATCGAAACAGGTGACCTGGACGGAGTAGGTTCCCGACGGGAGCGCGGAGGGGGTGAACCTTGCCTTGTCGTTGCGCCCGTTTGTGTCGGCCGGCAGCGCGAAGCGCGAGCCGATGCCGGGCGTGCAGCCCGCGGCCGTGCTGTGGGAGGCGCTGACGGAAAAAGTGCCCGATTGGGAATAGTCCGCGTTGTGCAGTCCCCCGGTGGCCGACTCGATAATGTAGTCAGTTGCCGGGGCGGTGACTGGGCCCACCGTGACTGCGGCTTCGTTGTTCCAGTTGTCGTAGGCGACCACCGAGTAACGCCAGGTCCCTGTGCCCGCCGAGGTGTCGTCAAAAGAGAACGATGATCGGGAGGAGGCCGGGTCCCACCACTCCATCACCATGTTCGCGTGGTATCGGCGGACCGGGGAAACCGAGTCGCGATAGACCCGGTAATGGACTGGCAGGTCACCGTCCACCGCGGCCGGCGGGCGTGCGAAAGTGATGTGCGGCAATCCCGAAACGAGGGCAACGGCGGCCCCGGCGGGAGGGTTGGGCGGGGTCGTTTCCTCCTCGGCCTTGTGCGCGACGCGCGGCACGGGTGCCCACTCGCTCATGGGGCCGCCGGCGTTGAAGAGGTTGCCGGCGTGCTCACCGCCGGCATCGGTGAACAGGGAGCCATAATCGAAAAAGTTGAAGCCGTCCGGTTTCCGCGGGTTCAGGCGCAGCGCGTCCACCGCGCCGGCGTTCTCCATCGTCGCGGTCAGCAGGTAATCGCCCACGGCGCAGACCATCGGGCGCCTGGCCTCGTCGCCATTCTGGGCAAGTTTCGCGACATAGAAGTTCCAGTCGTCCTCGGTTCCCGCCACGGTCGAGGAATAGCAGCCCGGATGCAGGACGTCGATGGCACCGTGGGCCACCCACCAGTTGTATCCCTGCGCGAGCACCTCCACCGAATCGTCGAAATTCACGAGGAAGGCCGAGACCTCCACCCACGGCTTCTCCAGCATCGTCAGCGTGTGGACGCGCTGGACCAGCTTTGACACCTGGTCCCGTCTCCAGGCCTCGTAAACCTCGTCCAGCTGGCCCGCCGTGTTCTGCGTGTCGAAATTCCAGCCGGTTTGCGCAAGGAACTGTGACTTGGCCACGGGATCATACCCGGAGTCGGACCCCAGCAACCGGATGTAGTCAAAATGGATGCCGTCCACGTCGTAATTGCGGACGATGTCCATGAAGACATTGGCCAGGTGGTCCTGCACCGCCGGGATTCCGGGATCGAGGGGCGCATCGTTCGAGTACGTGTAGGTGGCGCCCGCCCGGTTCTTGGTGATCCACTCGGGGTGCGCATTGTACACGTGGTTCGCGCTCGGCGGCGGGGTGGAGCGGTTCCAGGTGTTGAAGGTGGTGCACCATGCGTGAACCTCCACGCGTCGCGCTGCCCCGTGGAGCCGGTCGATGAAATACTGCAAGACATCGAGATCCCCGGGCGAGATGCTGTAGAGTTGCCCCCTCGGCTCGCTGTTTGGGTAAGTCGAATCCTCACGGTTCGGGTAGTAATAGGCGTCCGCGCGCCCGCGGACTTCCACGAACACGGCGTTCACATTGCGGGCCAGCACGTTTGCTATGATCGCGTCGCACTTGGCCTGGGTGTTGATGTCATAGGTTGCGGCGTAAAACGCCCGAAGTTCGGGCAGGGCGTCCGCGAACCCGCATGATGCCAGGGCAAAAAGGGCGGCGACGAGCAGTGTTTTCATGGGTTCTTGCGTCCATCCTTGCGGCAGGCAATCGGGTGTGCGGCACCCGTTTCCCAACCCGGCGTTGCCGGTATTGGCGGAATTCCTTAGTCCAGGTCCAGCGGGTTGATAGGCTTGCCCTTGTCCGGAGAATCCTCGGCTTTCTTGAGGGCGTCCTTGAACAGGGCGTCCAGCTTGTCCATTTTGCCGCCGCGCTCCTTCTGGAACTTCTGAAACTTCTCCTCGGCCACGGCCCCCCGTTCCTTCACCTTTTTCAGGGCGTCCTGATACCGGTCGCCGGTGCTCTGGTCCAGGATGGGGCGCCGCTCCTCGATGAGTTTGCCCGTCCTGCGCTCGATGATCAGGATCGTCTTGCAGCACGGGCACGTTACTTCGTGGACATCGTCCATGGTGCGGCTCCTTGACCGGAATTGTGGTTCCTTATCGGCTCCGGAATTATTGGTTTGCAAGGGGGCTCAAAGCCACCCTTAAGATTCGTCCGCCCGATGCGAGTTTTCCCCGAGAGCGCCCTTGGCGAGATTAACGACGCGCTGGATCCCCGGCGAGTGCTGGAATTTGTCGCTTACAAGACGGACAAAATCCAGGATGCGGGGGACACCCTGCGCGGGTTCTGCCCCATTCACCGCGAAAACGTCTTCCGCACGCTGGTGGTGAACAAGGAGAGGCGGAGTTTCAAGTGCATGTACGGGCTTTGCGCGGGTGCGGAGGGAGGGGATCTGGTCCGCCTGGTTTCGCTCGCCCGGGGTGTCTCCGTGAACGAGGCGGCCCACGCGCTGGTGAAGGAGATGGGCATCGAAATCCGCGTTCCCGTCAACCCGGACCTGCTGAACAAGAACGCCGAGGTGGGCGAGAATTACCTGACGCTGGACTACTTCGACGACGCGAAGAGGGCCTTCGACGAGATCCTGGAGTCCGAGCCGGGTTTTGAGCGCGCCCACGAGGGCCTGCTGAAGGCGCTGATCGGCCTGGGTGACACCGACGGCCAGGCCCGCACCCGCCAGGTACTCGCCCGGCTGGCCCTCCAGCACAAGCGGCCCGAGGCCGCGGTGGAGCATGCGCGGGAACTGGCCGCGCTGCGCCAGGCGGATCCCGTGGCACGGAAGCTCCTGGCCGAGTGCTGCCTGGAGGCCGGCGACACCGGCGCGGCCCTGGACGAGTTCATGTATGTGGCGGACCTGTGCGAGTCGGCGGGGGATTTCGACGCGGCCATCGAGGCCTACAAGCGCATCGAGGATCTCGAAACCGACGTGGTGGACATCAACCCCCACCTGCTCAATGCGTTCCAGCAGTCCGGCCGCGCGGCCGATGCGGTGGAGCACATGACGGCCAAGGCCGAACGCGCCGCCCAGCGGGCCGACTTCAACACGGCCGCGGAACTCCTCGAACTCCTCTTCGACCTGGATGAGTCGCGTCTCGACACGCGGTCGCGCTACGTGGACTTCGCCGTGCTGGCACACCCCCTGGAAACGTGGTCGGAGCGCGTGCTGGAGACGGCATCGTGGTTCCTGGAACACAGCGAGTCGGACCGGGCCATTGCCGCGCTGCGGCAGCTGCTCGACCAGATGCCCGGCAGCAACGATGTGATGACTCGCCTGCACGATGCCTACATGTCGGCGGGCCGCGAGGGCGAGGCGGCTTCGCTGCGTGTGGAGGCGGCCCGCGCGCAGTTCGAGACGGGGGAAAGGGATGCCGCATTGCAGGATCTGCGCCAGATCCTCGATGCCTTCCCGGGGCACGAGGCGGCCCTGGAAGCGCTGGCGGACCTTGAAACCCAGTCGGAGGATTTCGGCGCGGCCAACACGTTCCTGATGCGCCTCGCGGAGGTCCGGCGGGCACGCAACGATTACGCCGGGGCGGCGGGTGCCCTGGACCGCGTCCTGGCCACCGAACCGGACAGCGTGGAGGTGAGGATTCGCCGCGCGGAAGCGCTGGAAGCCTGGGGCGCCACGGGGGACGCGGACGCCGTGGCCCTGGCCAGTCTCGCGTGGGAGGAAATCGGCGACCTGCACAGCGACGCAACCAGCGGCCTGACGGCCACCCGCTATTTCGAGCGGGCGCTTCCCCTCGGCCCGCGCAGGCCCGAGCTCCTGTCGAAACTGGCCCGGAGCCGCTACCGTGCGGGCGAGCGCGACCCGGTGCGCGAGGCGGTGCGCGAGGCGTGCGGCCTCCTTGTTGCCGGCGGACGCCGGGACGAGGCGGTGGCCGAGGCCGCCTATTTCGCCGAGATGATGCCGGATGACGCGGTTCTCTCCCTGCTTCACGCGGACATGGTGGCCGGAAAAGGGGACACCCACAAGGCTGCGGAACTGCTTCGGACCCTGGCCACGAAACTTGCCGGGAAAGATGATGTCCGCGGGGCGCTGTCGGCCGTCTCCAAGGCGGTGAAACTGGCGCCGGATTCCGTCAGCGTGCTGGACACGCTGGCCGCCATCCAGGAGCGCGGCGGGGATTCGGATGCGCTCCTGGAAACCCTGGACCGCCTCGCCGCGGTACACCAGTCGGCCGGTGGTTTCGCGGACGCGACAGCCGTGTTGGAGCGCCGGCTCGCTGCCAGTCCGGATCACGCGCCCACCGTCCGCAGGCTGGCCGAACTGGCGGACGCGGCCGGCATGCCGGGGGAGGCCCTGCGCTGGCTCGGCGTCCTGGCCCGCATCCACCGCGGCGGGGGCGACCACGAGGCCGAGGCGGGCGTGCTGGGCGAGGCCCTCCAGCGCAATCCGGATGACGACGAGCTCCTGTCGCTCCTGACGGCCTGCGAACTGGCAAGGGACCGCAGCGATGAGGCGTGTGTCCTTGCCCGCCGTCACGCGGCCCTCCACACCACGGCCGGGGACACGGTTCGTGCGCGCGCCGTGCTCGCGTCCATCTTGGAGTCCGTTCCGAACGACCTGGAGACCCTGCGGGACCTTTTCGCCGCCCTGGCCCGCCCGCCGGAGTCGGGGGACCTGGTTCCCATTGGCGTGCGACTCGTGAACCTTTACCTGGTGCAGGGTCGCAAGGACGCCGCGATGGCGGTCTATGACGAGATCGTCGAACTGCGTCCCAACGAGGGGCACCTTCGCCATGACCAGGTCGATTTTCTTGCCCGGATAGGCGAAACGGAGTCCGCCGGCGAAAAGCTGCTGGCCCTTGCCGCGTGGCACGCCGATCGCGCGGAGTACGGGGAAGCGGAGCGGATGCTGCAGGACGCGCTTGTTCCCGACCCGCGCAGCGTGGCGCTGCGGCGCGCGCTGGTCCGCGTTCTCGAGCAGGCCGGCGACCTTCCCCGGCGCGACGAGCAACTGCGCGAACTGGCCGAGGCGCACCTTGCCGGCGGCGACGCGGCGGCCGCCCTGGCCACCGTGGACGAGGTCCTGGTCTCCAACCCGGAATCGGTGGATGCGCGCCGCCAGCGCGTGCGGTACCTTCGCGAACTCGGGCGCATTGAGGAGGCCGTCGTCGAACTGGTGACCGTGGCGGAAGCCCTCACCGCGGCCGGTGACCTTGCGGGCGCCGTGGAGGCTGACCGGGCCGCCGCGCTGGCCTCGCCGTCGGACCTTTCGGTGCGTCGCCGCCTCATCACCCAGCTCCTTGCCGCCGGGCAGGCCGACGAGGCGGACGACGAGGCCGAGGACCTTGCCAACCATCTGATTTCGACCGCCCGCAACGACGACGCGCTGGACACGCTGAACGATCTGCTGGACCGAAGTCCGGTCCGCCTCAGCGCCCTCCGCACGCGGGCCGAGTTGTTTTCGCGGATGGGTGACGACGAACGCGCACGGGCCGAGTTCCGCATCGTCACCGGCCGGACCCGCCTCCAGCAGGCCCGCGCCAACCGGGAGGCGGGGGAGCACGACAAGGAAGCCCGTGACCTGCGGGAGGCCCTGGCACAGATTCCCGACGACCCGGAGATCCTTTACGAACTGGTCACATGCGAGTTCCTGCGCGGGGAAAACGCTGCCGCGTGCGCCGTGTCGCGGCAGCTGGCCGAGGTCCAGTGGAAGCAGGGGCAGGGCGCCGACGCGCGCGCCACGCTGGCCGGGGCGCTGGACCGCGCGCCCGACGACATCGAGACGGTGCGCGACCTGTTCCACCTGCTTCGGGCCGGTGGCTTCACGGAGGAGGCGGTTACGCGGGGACTTCACCTGGTGGACCTGCTCCAGGCGGCGGACCAGGGGGGCGATGCCGTCGGGGTGTACGAGGACCTGGTCGGCACCGATCCCGACAACCTGCGCCTCAAGCTGAACCAGATCGAACTGCTCCGCCGCCTCGGGCGCGGCCCCGAGGCAATCGCCAAGCAGTTCGCGCTGGCCCTCATCCACAGGGCGCAGGGGCGGGTGGATGACTGCGAACTGGTGCTCCTGCAGGTGCTGGCGGCCGATGAGACCCACCTTCGGGCCCGCGAGGAGCTGGTGGCCGTGTACGAGGACGGCGGGCACCCCGAGAAGGCCGCCGGCCAGATGCGCCAATTGGCGGACCTTTACGAACAGGCGGGCGACACGGAAAAGGCGGTTTCCGCGATGGTTCGCGTTCTGGATGTGGAACCGTCCAGCGTGGAGGCGCGCCGCCAGTTCATCGGCATCCTGCGCGCGCGTGACCGGAGCGACGACGCCCTCCGCGAACTGCACGCGCTGGCGGACGTGCTTCGCGGGACGGGTGACGAGCCCGGCGCGCTGGCTGCGGAAACCGACGCCGTCGGGATCTGCCCCGGCGTCCTTCCCGCCCGCCGGCGCCTCGTGGACAGCCTGGTGAAGGCGGGCGAGATCACGCGGGCGATCCCCGAACTGGAGCAGCTTGCCGACCTCCAGGCCGAAGGCGGCGAGGCCGAGGCGGCCCTCGCCACCCTGGAGGAGATCCTGGGTCACGTGCCCGACCGCCCCTCCGCGCTCGTCAAGCGGGCGGAAATCTTCACGTCGCTGGGCCAGCAGGACCGCGCCCTGGAGGAATACCGCAAGATGGCGGCCAACGTGGCCGCGGGCGCGCCGTCCCAGCCGATTGGCGGAGCATCGCTGCCGCCGGCCGACGGGTTCCTCCAGATCGTGCGCGAGTATGATTTCGACCACTTCATCGTGGGCACGCACAACAATTTCGCCTGCGCCACCTCGCGCGCCGTGGCCAGCGCCCCCGCCCGCGCCTACAACCCGCTTTTCCTCTACAGCGACGTCGGCCTCGGCAAGACGCACCTCGTCAACGCCATCGCGAACTTCATCCTGAAGCAGGATCCGAAGGCGCGCATCATCTACACCAACAGCGAGGACTTCACGGGCGAACTGGTGAACGCGATCCAGACGAACGCCATCAACGCGTTCCGGGCGCGTTACAAGACGCTCGACCTCCTCATCGTGGATGACGTGCAGTTCCTGGCCGGCAAGGAGCGCGCGCAGGAGGAGTTCTTCCACATCTTCAACGCGCTGTTCCAGGCGAAGCGGCAGATCGTGGTCACCAGCGACCGTCCGCCCAAGGACATCGCGCACCTGGAGGGGCGGCTGCGCTCCAGGTTCGGCGCCGGCGTCATCGTGGACATCGCCGCGCCCGACTACGAGACGCGCCTCGCAATCCTCCGCACGGAGATCGCCAACAACGGCCTGGGCATCGACGACAGCATCGCGGCGATGCTGGCCGAGCGCGTCAGCTCCAACGTGCGCGAACTGAAGGGCGCCCTCAACCAGGTGGTCGCCATGCGCGTCATCATGGGCACGGAGCCCAACGAGGACAGCGTGCGGCGGATGCTCGACAACCTCTACGCCGCGGTTTGACGCCGCGGGGCGGAGCGGGACACGCGGCGCCGCTCAGGCGCTCTGGATGTACTCCTCAAGGTACCGGATGGTCTGGTTCTTGGTGTGCACCTCGTGGGCGACGAGGTCGCCGCTGGTGATCAGGCCCACCAGGCGTTCCCCGTCGATGACGGGCAGGTGGCGGATCCGCTTCTGGGTCACGATCGCCCCGCATTCCTCGAGCGGCGTGTCCGGCGTCACATAGGCAACCGGAGTGGTCATCACCTCGCCCACGGTTGTCACCACGGGGTCGCGCCCCGCGGCCACCACGCGCGTCAGCACATCGCGTTCCGTGAACATCCCGACCACGCGGCCGTCGGCCACCGTGACCAGCAGGGAACCAATCCGTTTCTCGTTCATCAGGCGGGTCGCCTGGAGAACGCTGGTTTCCGGCGGGACGGTGGAAACCGTGCCGCCCTTCTTTCCCAGGATTTCGCTGACCGTGGCCATGGCGGGGATGCCTCCTTGCGAACAGATGCGGTGCGTTTCGCGGCACCGAGAGAAGACAGGATAAGGAACGAAACAGTACAATTCAAGTCCCAAATGGGACGCTTCGCCTACGGACGCGGTTTTGCGGCGGGAAGGGTCCGGTTCTCCAGCTGGCGCAGTTCCGCGGCCGCCTGGCGGTCGGCGGGATTCAGGCGGACCGCCTCCCTCAGGTGGGTGAGGGCCTCGTCCGGCTTTCCCAATTGGGCCAGCAGGTACCCCAGGTTGGAGTGGACGGCGGGCAGGCCCGGCCGCTCGTCCAGCACCTGCCGGTACGCCGCCACGGCGGCGGGCAGGTCGCCGGAATTGGCCAGCACCGTGGCCAGACCCATTCGGGCCACCCCGTTGCGCGGGTCCGCGGCGAGAACCTTCTCGAACTGGACCCGTGCCCCGGCATCGCGCCCGGCGCGGCTGAGCGCGTCCGCGTAAAGCAGGCGTGTGCCCGAATCCTCGGGGGCGGTTTCGGCGGCCTTCTGCATGGCGGCCAGCCCCTCCTCCACGCGTCCCGTCTGGACCAGCGCCAGCCCCCGGTTGGCGAGCGCGGTGTAGGACGCCGGGTCCAACTCCAGCGCCCGGCCGGCGGCGGCAAGGGCCTCGTCATACCGTTTCTGCGCGATCAGCGCGTTGGCCAGGTTCACATATCCGCTGGGCGACGACGGGGCGGCGGCGATGTTGTGACGCCACAGCGTCTCCGAGTTTCGCCACTCGCCCGCCTGGACCCACGACAGGCCGCCGAGCAGCAGGGCCCCGGCGGCGATCGCCGGGCCGATCCGGCGCCCGGCGCCCGGGCGCGTCGCCAGCAGGTGGCGCACGGCCGCGGCAACCGCCATCGCCGTGCCGATCATGGCGGGGTAGAGGTAGCGGTCAGCCACGGTGGAGCGGCTCTGGAACAGGAACGGGATCAGGCCCAGCACCGGAAGCAGGAACGCGACCGCCACCGCCAGCGCGGCGGGCCCGTTGCCGCGCCGCCGCAGGACGAGGAATGCCGCGCAGGCGACGAGGGGCAGGGCCGCCCACGGCCACCATCCGGCCATGGCCACGGCCGGCGTTCGCCCGTAGATCGCGGCCAGCGAAAAAGGCGCGGCCACCCGGCCCGCGTAAAATGTCAGGGCGTCCGCCGCCACCAGGGGGCGCGTCCACATGGCCGTGTAAGCCGGGGCGAAGACCCCGGGGATGGGCTGCACCCCCATGGTCACCACGGTGAAGCCGGCGGCAATGGCCAGTCCGGGCAGGGCGGCCAGCGTGGCCGCGACCGCGCCCGTGCCCAGCGCCCACACATCCAGCGCCCAAACGGCCAGCGGTATCGCCACGGCTCCCGGTTTGCTCGCCAGCGCAAGCGCGAAGGCCAGCATGCCGAGCCAGTAATCCGGCGTGCGGAACCGGCCGGCCGGCCGCCCGGCGCCGCGCTCGGCGGCCCGCAGGTGCAAGAGCAGGGCCGCCGCGGCCAGCAGGCCCGCCAGCACATCCTTGCGGCCCGTGGCCCAGGCCACGGCCTCCACCTGCACCGGGTGGAGCGCGAACACCAGCGCCCCGGCCAGCGCGGCCAGCGCCGTGCCGTGATCCGGCGCCAGGTCCGGCCACCGGTTGCCCGACAGCAGACGCACGCCGATCCGCCACACCAGGCAACCCGCCGCGGCGTGGAGAACGGTGTTCACGAGGAAAGTCAGCCACGGCCCGCCGCCCGCCGCGCGCTCCAACCAGTAGCTCGAGTAAACGAGCGGGATGTAGAGTTTCAGGTAGGGCGCGGCCCAGATCTCGCCGAGGCTGCGGAGCGTGGGCGGGTTGAGCAGGGGATTGTCGGTCAGGTTCTGGCGGTCGTCCCAGTTGGTGTACTCGTGGCCCAGGGTGCGCAAAAAAACGGCGCCCGTGGCCAGGGCCACGAGCGCCATGCAGATCCATGCGGCGGGGGTGCGGCCGGCTTCCCGCGCGGGGCGGGCCTCACGCGGCCCCGGGTGGCCCGGATGCCTGCGGTTGCGCGTCCGTGCGGAAATCGGCCGGGTCTCCGGTCAGACTTCCAGCTTGTCGATGTTGGCCTTCACGTCGGCCGCGCTTTTGTGCAGGGCGATGCGCTCGTCGGCCGTGAGGGGCACCTCGATGATCTTCTCCACGCCGCCGGCGCCCAGCAGGACGGGGACGCCGCAATAGACGCCGCTGACGCCGTACTCGCCCTCGAGCCATGCCGCGCAGGGCAGGACGCGCTTCTTGTCCTTCAGGATCGCCTCGGCCATCTGCACGGCCGCGGCGCTGGGCGCGTAGTAGGCGCTGCCGGTCTTCAGCAGGTTCACGATCTCGATTCCGCCCTCGCGCGTGCGCTGCACGATCGCGTCCAGCTTGTCCTTCGGGATGAACTCGGTCACCGGGATGCCGCTGATGGTCGTGTAGCTGATGAGCGGCACCATCGAGTCGCCGTGTCCGCCCAGCACCAGCGCCTGGATGTCCTCCACGCTGACGCCGGCCGCCTCGGCGATGAATGCGCGGTAGCGCGCCGTGTCCAGCACGCCGGCCATGCCCACCACGCGCTCCTTGGGGAAGCCCGAGGCCTTCTTGGCCACGTAGGTCATCACGTCCAGCGGGTTCGACACCACGATGATCACCGCGTCGGGCGAGTGCCGGGCCACCTGCTCGGCGCAGCCCTTCACGATTCCCGCGTTGGTCTTCATCAGGTCGTCGCGGCTCATGCCCGGCTTGCGCGCCAGGCCGGCCGTGATGATGACCACGTCGCTCTTGGCCGTGGCGGCGTAGTCGTTGGCGCCCGTGATGCGCGCGTCGAACAGCTCGATCGGGCTCGCCTCGAACAGGTCGAGGCCCTTGCCCTGCGGCACGCCCTCCACGATGTCCACCAGCACCACGTCGCCCAGTTCCTTCGCGGCCGCCCAGTGCGCCGCCGTGGCGCCCACGTTACCCGCGCCCACCACCGTGATCTTGAAACGCTTTGGCATAGTCTGTCCTTTGTCCGGGGGAAAATGGATACTCCAAGCCCTACGCGCCCACGCCAAACCGATTCACGCGGCGAAGTGAAGGACGAAATTCATCCGGGCCGTGCAAGCCCTCCGCCCGTCCGTCCCGTGGTGGCGAAGCGCCCGCCCCCCACCCGCACACGCCCGCTTCCTTGCCCCTGAATAACCCCCCCCGCCGCGGATAACCCAATGCTGGCAAACGACCCATTTTCAGTGAGTCAGCCCCTGTGCGGAGAGGTGCCCGAGTGGCTGAAGGGAGCGGTTTGCTAAACCGTCGTACGGGGTCAACCTGTACCGGGGGTTCGAATCCCCCCCTCTCCGCCAGTTTTTTTCTCATTCCCGCCTGTGCCCCCACCGACCCCGCTTGCTGGTTGGTCAAGCGCGCGCCGCCGACCATCATCCAAAAAACTCTTCCCTAAACCGCAAGACAGGCCCTTCCAAGTAATCAGGCGTCCGGGTGGGCTGCGCGGTGGATAGGTTTCCGCCTAAAGAAAACGGCCTGTTTCCCCTCGTTACCTGAACCACCATGGCCTATCTTGCTGACGAAAACCCCAGAGTCGCGACTTTCTGCCCTACAACCCCAGCAGCAGCCTCTCGGGCGCCGCGATGCGGTCGCGGAGGTGGACGAGGAACTGGACCGCCTCCTTCCCGTCGATGAGGCGGTGGTCGTAGCTGAGGGCCAGGTACATCATGGGGCGGATCTCCACCTTGCCGTCCACGGCCATCGGACGGTCGGTGATGGCGTGCATGCCGAGGATGCCCACCTGGGGCGGGTTGAGCAGGGGGGTGCTGAGCATGGAGCCGAACACGCCGCCGTTGGTGATGGTGAACGTGCCGCCCTTTAACTGGTCCAGCCCCAGTTTTCCCGCGCGGGCCGCGTTGGCCAGGTCCACCAGTTCCTTCTCGATCTCGGCAAAGCTCTTCTGGTCGCAGTCGCGGATCACCGGGACCACCAGACCGCGGTCCGTGCTGACGGCCACGCCGATGTCGTAGAAATGGTGGAAGACGATGTCGTCGCCGTCGATGCTGGCGTTGACCGCGGGGATGGCGCGCAGCGCGTCCACGGCGGCCTTGATGAAGAACGACATGAAGCCCAGCTTGATGCCGTGGCGCTTGACGAAGCTGTCCTGGAACCGCGAGCGCAGGGCCAGCACGGCGGTCATGTCCACCTCGGCGAAGGAGGTGAGCATGGCGGTCTCGTTGCGGGCGGTCAGCAGGTGCTTGGCGATGGTCTTGCGCAGGCGGCTCATGGGCTGCCGGGTCACGCGGCCGTCCTCCGCCCGAACCGCGGCGGGTGCCGGCGCCGGGACGCGCTCCATCGCGGCGACGAACTTCGCGGCGCGGTCCACGACCTCGGCGGGCGGCGGAGCGGTTTCCGCGGATGCGGGCATGGGCGGGATGGACGGGGTTTCCCCGGGAACGCCGGTCTCCGGACCAGCGCTTTTCACCGTTACCGTGGCGGGAGGCTGTGCGGGTTGCCCCGCGGAGGGCGCGGGCGCGCCGGCGGGAACCTCGGCGCTTTCCTCGATGCGCCCGATCACCGCGCCGATCTTCACGTCCGTCCCGGCCGGCACGAGAATCTTGAGGCGTCCGGGTGCCTCGGCGGTCACGTCGCTCGACGCCTTCTCGGTGTCGAGCGTGACGAGCGCCTCGCCCCGGGCAACCAGGTCCCCGTCGTTTTTCAGCCAGGCCGCTACGGTGCTTTCGCTAATGGACTCGCCGAATGAAGGGACCGTGATTTCAAGTGCCATAGATCTTCTCCCTGGGTGAAGACCGCCACCCCGTCCACGAGTTCGGGTTCGAGCGGTCCGGGCTGCGTTGCGAATTCGAGCAGGCGCGCCTGCTGGCTCTTGTGGATGGTCATGGAGCCGGTGGCGGGCGACGCGCTGCGGGCGCGGCCGATGAACCAGGCGTCGCGCGGGAAATAGGTGGCCAGCGTGGCCTTCATGAAGCCCCATGCGCCAAAGTTGGTGGGCTCCTCGCTCAGCCAGACAACCTCGGACGCGTCGGAGTAGCGGCGGGCCACCTCCTCCCACAGCGCCTCGTTGATCGGGTAGAACTGCTCCACGCGCACGACGGCGATGTCGTCCGTCTTGCGTTCGGCAAGCGCGGTGGCGAGTTCGTGGTAAATCTTGCCCGAACAGAAGACGACCCGGCGCGCGGTGCCGCGGACGCGGTGATCGTCGATGAGCTCGTGAAAGTGTCCCGATTCCAGCTCGCTGACGGGCGACACGCAGCGGGGGTCGCGGAGCATGCTCTTGGGGGTCAGCACGAGCAGGGGACGGCGGAAGTCGCGCCGGACCTGGCGCCGCAGCGCGTGGAAGTACTGGGCCGGCGTGCTGGGGTAGACGACCTGGATGTTGTCCTCGGCGCAGAGCGACAGGTAACGCCGCAGCCACGCGTTGGAGTGCTCGGGTCCCTGTCCCTCGTATCCGTGGGGGAGCAGCATGACCAGTCCGCTGTGGCGGTTCCACTTGCTCAGGGCGCCGGCGATGAACTGGTCGATGATGACCTGGGCGCCGTTGGCGAAGTCGCCGAACTGGGCCTCCCACATGATGAGGCGGAAGGGGTCGGCCATGGAGTAGCCGTAGTCGAACGCCAGCACGGAGGCCTCGGCCAGCGAGCTGTCGTAGACGCAGAACTGGGGCTGGCCGGGGCGCAGGTTGGTCAGCGGGATCAGCATGTCGCCGGTCTTCTGGTCGTAGAGCGCGGCGTGGCGCTGGCTGAAGGTGCCGCGGCGGCTGTCCTCGCCGCTCAGGCGCACGCCCGTTCCCTCGAGGAGGAGGGACCCGAAGGCGAGCGTCTCGGCGTTGGACCATGTCAGGTCCCCGCCGGCGTCGACGGCCGCCTTGAAGTCGTCGAGGAGGCGCCGGATCTTGCGGTGCAGTTCGAAGCCGGCGGGTGCGCCGTTGGCCACGCGGTCGGCGATCATGCGCAGCATCTTCGGATCGGCGCCGGTTTCCGCGATGTCGAAGGAGAATTCGCGCCGGAGGCCCTTCCAGCGCCCGCGCATCTCGTTGAGGTCGCGGGGCATGCGGCGGTTGGCGGCCTCGGTGCGGGCTTCCGCCAGTTTCTGCTCGAACTCGGCGGCCAGGGCGGCCGTTTCGGCGTCGGTCGGGTCGCCGCTTTTCGCGAGGTGTTCGGCGTACACCTGCACGGCGCTGGGCTGGCGCGCGATCTTTGCGTAGAGGAGCGGCTGGGTGAATCCCGGTTCGTCGGCCTCGTTGTGGCCGTGGCGCCGGTAGCACCACATGTCGATGACCACGTCCTTCCTGAAGCGCTGGCGGTAGTCGAGGGCGATGCCCATCACGTGCACCACGGCCTCGGGGTTGTCGCCGTTGACGTGGAAGATGGGCACGTCGGCCATCTTGGCCATGTCGGTGCAGTAGGTGCCGGAGTGGTAGTCCATGGGCGAGGTGGTGAAGCCCACCTGGTTGTTGATGACGAGGTGGATGGTGCCGCCCGTGCGGTAACCCTTGAGCTGGGACAGGTTGAAGGTCTCGGCCACGATGCCCTGTCCGGCGAACGCCGCGTCTCCGTGCAGCACGAGGGGCAGGACGGTGGTGCGCTCGGTGTCGCCGCGCTCGGCCTGCTTGGCGCGCACCTTGCCCTGCACGACCGGGCCGACCATTTCCAGGTGGCTGGGGTTGGCGGTCAGCGACAGGTGGACGACATGCCCGGTGCTCGTGGCCACGTCGTTCGAGTAACCCTTGTGGTACTTCACGTCGCCGTCGCCGTGGTAGGCGTCGTCGAGGAAGTTGTCCTCGAACTCGGAGAAGATCTCGGTCATGGACTTGCGGATCACATTGGCCAGCACGTTGAGGCGCCCGCGGTGCGACATGCCGACGACGACCTCGGCGATGCCGTTCTCGGGGCAGCGCTCCACGAGGTAGTCCATCGCCGGGATGACCGTCTCGGCGCCCTCCAGGCTGAAGCGCTTCTGCCCCCGGTAGTTGTTCTGGAGGAACTGCTCGAACATCTCGGACTTTTTCAGCGCCCACAGGATGCGGCCGCGCTGCTCGCGGGCGAGTTTGGGCTGGTTGCGGCCGGCTTCCATGCGCTCCTGGAGCCACCGGCGCTCGGTCGTGTTCTGGATGTGCATGTACTCCGCGCCGATCGGGCCGCAGTATGTCTCGCGCATGGCCGCCACGATCTCGGCCAGCGTGCCCTGGGCCATGCCGGCGATGTGGTTCGAGTCGAAGACCTCCGCCAGGTTCGCCTCGGACAGGTTGTAGGCGGCCAGTTCCAGCTCGGGGTGGGAGGTGGGGTTGCCGCCGAGGGGATTCACCTGGGCGACGCGGTGGCCGATGGAGCGGTAGTGGAAAACGAGGGAGTTGACGGCGGACTGGAGATGCTTGCGGCGGAGACCGCCGCCCTCGGACTGGCCGAACTCAAACCCCTCGAAAAAATGGGCCAGATCCGCCGGGACGGAAGCGGGATCCCGGAGCCATGCCTCGTAATTTTGTTCGAGGAAAGCGGCGTTCATTCCGAACGCCAGGTTGGTTTTCATCGTGAGCCAGAAACCTTGGGCGGAAATTCAACTTAGGCAAGGCTCGAAAACAGCCCTCCGAAGGTCCTGTTTACCTCGCGGGACTGGGTTTGTTTCGGGGAAATGGGATGATTGGGACGAATGGGACGAATGGGACCATGAGGCCCAATGCCCCTATCAGCTCTATCAGTCCCGCAGGTCCCGTGAGTCCCATAGGTCCCATTCGTTCCATCGCTCCGCCCGTCCCGCCCGTGAACAATTTCGCACCCGCGAACGCATATCACCTTCCATGAGCGCCACGACCCCGCCCCGCCCCCTGACGCGCGATGATGTTCGCGCCATTTACGAACAACCCCTGCCGGAACTGGTGTTCCGCGCGATGCAGGTTCATCGCGCGCACCACGACCCGCTTCGGGTGCAGCACTGCACGCTGTCGAACATCAAGAGCGGCGGGTGCCCCGAGGATTGCCACTACTGCCCCCAGAGCGCCCATTACCACACGGGCCTGAAGCCCGAGCGGATGCAGACGGTGGACCAGGTAATGGACGAGGCCCGCGCGGCCCGCGATGCCGGGTCGACCCGGTTCTGCATGGGTGCGGCCTGGCGCGACGTGCGTGACGGCGGCGATTTCGACACGGTGCTGGAGATGGTGCGCGGTGTGCGCTCGATGGGCATGGAGGCGTGCGTGACTCTGGGCATGCTGACGGCGGCCCAGGCGGCGCGGCTGGCCGAGGCGGGGCTGACTTCATACAACCACAACCTGGACACTTCGCCGGAATTTTACGGCGAGATCGTCACGACCCGCACCTTCGACGAGCGGCTCCAGACCATCGGCCACGTGCGCGCCGCGGGCATCGAGGTGTGCTGCGGCGGCATCCTGGGCATGGGCGAGAGCCGCGCCGACCGCATCGGCCTGCTGTGCGAGCTGGCGAACCTGGAGCCCTACCCGGAAAGCGTGCCCATCAACGCGCTGGTCCCCGTGGCCGGCACCCCGCTGGCCGGGCGGGCGCCCATCGACGGAATCGAGATGGTGCGGGCCATCGCCACGGCCCGCATCCTCATGCCCACGGCCCGTGTGCGCCTGAGCGCCGGCCGCACGGAAATGAGCGACGAGACGCAGGCGCTGTGTTTCATTGCGGGAGCCAACTCCATTTTCACCGGGGAGAAGCTGCTCACCACGCCCAACCCGGGGCAGTCCGCCGACGAAGTTCTCTTCGACAGGCTCGGAATGGTGAAGGAAGGCCGGTCGCCCCGGGCCTGACCGGCGAAAAGGCGGGCAAGATGCCCGCCCCCCGTTGAGCCGCCCATCGCGATCCCACACAGCTTCCTTTTGTGTCCTGGTGCCTTCGTGGTGATACCGTTCCCCGCCGTCACAAACCCGAGCGCGGCTTGCCGAGTTTGTCCTCCAGTTTGGCAATCGTCTCGTGGATCCCCGTGTTCTTCGGGTCGAGTTTTGCCGCGATCTTGGCGTGCTCGTAGGCCTCCTCGAGACGGTCGCCCAGTTCCAGCGCCACGACGGCGAACAGGTAGTGGAACGTGTGGCGGTTGGGCAGGCGCGCGAATCCGTCCTGCGACTCCCACATGCTCTCGTTCAGGCGCTTGAGTTTCCACAGCGCCTTCACCACGCAGTACTGCATGGTCTCGTATTCCTTGTCGCCCATGGTGTGCACGACGCGCCGCGCGTGGTCCAGCGACTCGGCCCACTTGCCCGCCCGGTTGGTCTCCTGGGCCGCCTTCCAGTGGCCGTTCTTGTATTTGTAAGCCATCTCCCACAGCCACCCGTAGGTTCCCGAGTCGGCAATCGCCAAATCCCATGCCGTCGTCATCAGCTGCGGCGGGATGAAAAGGTCGGCCTCCAGGGCGGGCTTGAGCGCCTCGGCAAAAAGCTGTGCTTCCGGCGTGCCCAGCATGGCCTTGGAGCGTTCGGCTTGCTGCTGGTCCGTCTCGCCGGAGAGATCGCGGTTCTCGGGGTTGCGCTTGTGGTAAAGGGCGAGATTGAGGCTCTTTGCCACCCGCAGCATCACCTTCGGGTCGCGCCCGTTACGCTCCGCACACTCGCGCAGGATGCGCACCTGCTGCGACTCCTTCGAGTAGGCCTGCTGGTCGGCCACCATCATGTCGGCCTCCACATTCCTGGGGTCGAGCAGGTTGATCTGGGCCAGCAGCGGGTACTGCCACTTGATCGCGTTTTCTGGCGCGTCGTCGCCCTGGCCGTCGGTCAGGTCGCGGTGGCAGGAGATCAGGTCCACGATCAGCTGGGGGATGTCGGGCCGCTGCTTGAGCGCTTCGCGCAGGTCGGCCAGGGCGGTCTCGGGCAGATTCTTGTAAGGCTCGACGAGCGCGCGCGTCATCTCCTCGGTGACCGTGGTGGCGTTTGGATACTTGCGCCCGGCATCCAGCACCAACAATGTCCCGGCCCTTTTCGCCACCCGGGATGCAACGAGGCCGCGGTTCCACCTCAGGGCCCAGTTGAACGGGTAGCGCTGAAGCATCGCGTCCAGCTGGCGCAGGGTGCCCCGCTGGCCGAGGATAACCGTGATGTTTCCCGGCCTCTGGTCCTGGGCCACGTCCATGCGCCCGCAGAGCGCCGCCGTACCGATCAGGCTGTCGGGCTGGCGGCGCATGAATTCCGACATGAAGATGATGGAGAGGACCGGCTCGCGCAGCCGTCCCAAGACGAATCCCTTCGCCATGAGCAGGCGCGGGTCGTCCGGCCACCGCCGAATCACCTCGTCGGAGAACTCCACCGCGCCGTCCACGCCCACCGTGTCCATGAGCCGCCACGCGATCCAGGGTCCGCCACCAGCGGCCGCGAGCATCCCGCGCGCGTCCGACGTCGCCAGGTCGTGCCCTTCCAGTTCCCGCTCGATCTCGACCGCCTTTCGGGTGGGCAGCGCCTCGATCCCGCCGCCCGCTCCGAGGGTCATGATGGCATCGTCTTTCAAGCCCGCAAACTTCGCCACCTCGCGGGCCGCCGTTCCCACCAGCACGCCGACCTGGTCCAGAGGCACCGAGCGGGTGAACGCCCCCGTCCTGCTGGAATGCAGGTCGGTGAACGCCAGCTGGAACAGCGCGTTGCCCTTCACCACGTCGGCCCGCCCGTAAACGAAAATGTCGGCGGAGATGGCGCGCGCGTCGCGCAGGTAGTCCTGCGGGGGGCGGTTCTCGTGCGCGTTCTCCTGGGCCGTGCGGACATAGGGGTACTGCGTCAGCACCTGCGGCACAATGTTCAGGGCCAGGGGCCCGGGCCTGCGCGGCCGCAACTCGAAGCGAAGCATGGATTCGAGGGCCATCGTGCCCTTGCTTACATCAGCCGCGGCGCCGTAGAGGGGCGCGACATAAAGGATGGGTGGTTTTGGATCCGACGCCCCCACCGCGCTATCCATCAGCACCGTGGTGTCGCTGGTGAGCGGCGCCATCAGGCGTGCGGCCTGCGCGATCGCCCGGTTCATCTCGCTGTTCGGGTTGGCGGCCTGTTTTTCGAACTCCTCCACCCTGCGTTTGATGTCCTTGGTCTGCGCCTCGCGCAAAACCTTGCTTTGGGCCTCGTAGTCCGCCGGGGAGAGATTCTCGTAATTCTGGGCGAAGACCGCGCCGGTCAGAAATCCGCAGACGACCGGGATGATGGCGGCGGAACGGATACGGATGGTAATCATCTGGAAGGAAACCCCCTGTTCGACAAAAGGGTTTCACCCGAAAACGCCAAGTCAATCCCCTTTGGGGAGGGGGCGATTCAGTTTCGCGAAGTCCCGAAATCCAGCCGCTTCCGCAGCAGGTCGGCCCGCATGGTGTCCCGCGTTTCCACGCCCGTGGCGCCCCCGCCCGTCACCTGCAGGTGGCCGGGCTGCACCTCGATGATCAGCTTGTTCAACTGGCCATGGGTGAGGTTGCGGAAAAGGCCCTGGTCGATGCCAAAGCGCAATTTGCTGAGCAGTTGCACGGCTTCCTGGCTCGTCATCACGCGCGCGTGGGTCAGCAGGCCGTAGGCGCGCCACACCTCGTCCTCGATCATCACGCGGTTCTGGTCGGAGAGGATGCGGCGGGCCTGCTCCTCCTTCTGCATGATCTGCTCGACGACATTGTGGAGCCGCTGGACGATCTCCTGCTCGTTGAGGCCGAGGGTGACCTCGTTCGACACCTGGAAGAAATCGCCCGTGTGCTCGCTGTTCTCGCCGTAGAACCCGCGCACCGTCAGGCCGTGGTGGGGGAGCTGTTTCACGATGTCGGGGATTTTCTTGAGCATGGCGAGGGCGGGAAGGTGGAGCATCACGCTGGCGCGAAGACCCGTCCCCGTATTGGTCGGGCAGGCCGTCAGGTAGCCGTACTTGGGGGAGAAGGCGAAGTGCAGGCGGCGGTTGAGGTCCTCCTCGACGCCGACGACGCCGTTCAGCGCCTCGAAGAGGCGGAAGCCGCTCTCGAGCGCGAACATGCGCAGGTGGTCCTCCTCGTTGACCATCACCGCCAGTGTCACGTCGGGCGCGACGAAGATCACGCGGTTGTCGCCGCCCTTTTCCATCTCGGCGGAGATCAGGTGGTTCTCCTTCAGGAAGTTGCGCTCGATGGGCTGGATCAGGGTGAGGTTGAAGGCCAATCCGCGCTGGAAATAGCGCGACTGCTCGACGGCGGCCCGCACGGCCTCCACGACGGCTTCCAGTTCCTCGGGTCGGGCGCGCATGGGGAAGGGGAGCCTGGGCAGGTTTCGCGCGTAGCGCGCGCGGCTGGAAACGACGATGTGTTCCTCCGGCCCCGAGCGGTCCAGCCACTGGTCGCTCTGGAGGAAACGCGGGTCCGCGCTCATGCGTTGGTTGTCCCCGCCCCGGTGACGCGCTTCAGTTCGTCGCGCAGCTTCGCCGCGAGCTCAAAGTTCTCGCTGTCGACGGCTTCCTGAAGGCGGCGTTTCAGTTCCGACGGGTCCCGCTGCGCCTCGAAGGTCTCGGGCGTGCTCTCGGGCACGCGGCCCCGGTGGACGGTGGCGCCGTGGAACTTGCGCAGGTCGGGGACGAGCATTTTCTCGAAGGCTTCGTAACACTCGCTGCAGCCGAGGAGCAGGGTGCTGCGGTAGGAGTCGTAGGGCATGCCGCACGACGGGCAGCTGAGGTCGGTCGCGGGGGACCCGGGACGGGCGGCGGCCTCCTCTTTCGACTGGCTCAGGATTCCGGCCAGAAGCGCGTCCAGGCTCATCGTTCCCATTTTCTTCTGGTAGGGGCTGTGGCGCGCCGCGCATTCATGGCACAGCCACAACTCCTCCACGGTTCCCTTGACCAGTTTCGTCAGTTTCACCGCGGCCTGGTTGTTCTGGCACTGCATGCACGTCTGTTTGGACAGCATTCTGGAAATCCCCTTCTCTGCATTCACCTACACGTGGCTTTCCGCCTCTATTTGAGGGCACAACAGGCGTGCCGAATCAACAGATCGTTAAGCCCTGCGGATGAAAGATATGTCGGCGGCGTGCCCGTGTGGTCATCACGGTTGAAGCGGCAGGTCGGCCCGGGCGTTCAGGGCCAGGTCACAGCCCGGGTGGGCGGATGCCAAGTGAAAGGCGAGTCCGGCGACCATCGCCGCGTTATCGGTGCACAGCACCGGCGCCGGGAACACGACCCTCGTCCGCGGAACATACCGGGCCACCGCCTCGCGCAGGCGTCCGTTGCAGGCCACCCCGCCGACCACGGCCAGGTGGCGGGCACCGGTCTGTTTCAGCGCGAGGCGGGCCTTGCGCAGCAGGGTTTCCACCACGGCTTCTTGGAATGACGCGCAGAGGTCGCGCAGCATCCCGGCGTCGGCCGCCACATTCCCGGCGCCCGTGTCGCGCACAATCTTGAGGACGGCGGTTTTCAGGCCGCTGAAACTGAAGGCGAGGCTGGTGCCCGCCAGCATGGGACGCGGCAGCCCGAAGCGTTTGGGGTCGCCGCCGCGTGCGGTTTGTTCGACCAGCGGGCCGCCCGGGTAACCGAGGCCCAGCAACTTTGCCACCTTGTCGAAGGCCTCGCCGGCGGCGTCGTCCGCCGTCTCTCCCAGGAGTTCCACGCAACCGGGCGCGTGGACCAGGTACAGGCTGGTGTGTCCGCCTGACACAGCAAGGCCCACATACGGGTTTTCGAGGGGGGGCCAGGACCCGTCGCCGCCGGTTGTCCCGGTATGCGGGCACGCTCCGGCTCCGTCCGTGTCGCCCTCTTCGCCTCCCAGCATCACGATGCGCGATGCGGCGCCGCTGAACTCGAGGAAAGGGGAGTAGAGGTGGGCCGCCACATGGTGGACCGGGATCAGCGGTTTGCGGGCCGCGAAGGCGAGGGTCTTGGCGGTTTCCATACCCACCAGCAGGGCCCCGACCAGTCCCGGCCCCTGGGTGGCCGCGATGGCGTCCACGTCGGCCAGTGTCATGCCGCATTCGTCCAGGCATGCCCCGATCATCGGAACAAGGCGCTGGATGTGGGCCCGCGAGGCCACCTCCGGCACCACGCCGCCAAAGCGCGCGTGCAACCGAACCTGCGACGCGATGTGGTTGGCGAGGATGTGCCTGCCGTCCTCCACAACCGCCACGGAGGTTTCGTCACACGATGTTTCTATGCCGAGGATGCGCATGGGGGAAATTTGATCCGGAAAGGGATACCGCGGGGAGGCGCGAGTTGTTTGGCAAGGGGCGAATCCGGGTCGCGGCCCGGGCCGAATCGCCGGGCCGGTCGCATTCCCGTGAATTGGGCGTTCCGGCGACGCTAAACCAGAAACAGAATAGGTTTGGTCCAGTTTTTGCTGCAAAGTCATTCATGGAGCGGGTTTCGGCCCGGGTCATCGTTTGAATGAGCGAATTGGCACACCAGGAGGCAACACCATGAAGTGGTCGTACAAGATCGGCGAGTATGCGGGGATCTCCGTCTTCATCCACGTCACGTTTTTCATGCTCCTTGCCGGCCTCGGTTTCCTTCATTGGACGCGGGAACATACGTTTGCCGCGGCTTTCTCCGGCGTGGGGTTCATCGTGGCGCTGTTCCTGTGCGTGCTGCTGCACGAGTTTGGCCACGCGCTGGCCGCGAAGCGTTACGGGATCAAGACGAGGGACATCACGCTGTACCCCATCGGGGGCATCGCGCGCCTGGAGCGCATGCCGGACAAACCGCTGCAGGAACTGTGGGTGGCCATCGCCGGGCCGCTGGTCAACGTGGCCATCGCGGCCGGACTGTATGTCTTCCTCGGTTTCTCCCGGGCCGTCACGGGCCTGCACGGCGAGGCCCTGACCGAGGGCTCTTTCCTGGAGCGCCTGATGATGGTGAACATTTTCCTGGTGGTCTTCAACATGCTGCCCGCGTTCCCGATGGACGGGGGGCGGGTGCTGCGCGCGCTTCTGGCCACGCGGTTGGACTACGCCCGTGCCACGGGCATCGCGGCCGCCGTGGGACAGGGGATGGCGCTTCTTTTCGGCCTGCTCGGTTTCTTCGGCAACCCGATGCTCATCCTCATCGCGGTGTTCGTTTGGATCGGTGCCGGTCAGGAGGCCAGCATGGCGCAGATGAAGTCCGCGCTGGGGGGCATCCCCGTGTCGCGGGCCATGATCACCGACTTCCGAACGCTGGCGCCCAATGACCGCCTCTCCCGGGTGGTTGACCTGATTCTCGCGGGATCGCAGCATGACTTCCCGGTGGTTGACGGGGAGCGGGTGGCGGGTGTGCTGACCCGGGCCGATCTCCTGTCCGCATTGGCACGATCCGGCCAGGAATCCGCCGTGCAGGACGTCATGCGGCGGGACATCGTGACGGCCCAGGCGGGGGACATGCTGGAAGCCGCCTTCCAGCGTCTCAGCGCCTGCGAATGCCACACGGTCCCGGTGCTGAGCTTCGGCCGCCTGGTCGGCATCCTGACGATGGAAAACGTGGGCGAATTCCTGATGATCCAGGCGGCCATGCACCGCCGGGACGACGGGGGCGCCGGGCAGCCGGCGGGCGGGAATTCCCGGCTGGTGTAGGAGAACCCGGGGGGGGATAAGCGGGGCGGGTTTCCCGCTTTCGCTTCGGGGTGGCACTGCACGAAATGGCTATCCCGCATTTCCTTCCATGACCCCGAAGCGGGTTCCGAAACAGGCTCAAAACTGTTGGAGTTCCGGGCGAAAGGGGCTATTCGCGGGCAAACAATTGCCGTCCCGGCACCCGTTTCCCGCCGGGACCGAAAGGTCCGCAAAATGCCCACCGCCGCCGGCGCCGCCGACATCGTAGTTCGCACCGTGACCGTGTATTTCTTCCTGCTGGCGGGGGTCCGTCTCTGCGGGAAACGCGAGATTGGGCAGCTGATGCCCTTCGAATTCGTGCTCCTGCTGGTCCTCAGCAACGCCGTCCAGAACGCCATGGTCGGCCCGGACAGTTCGCTCGGCGGGGGCCTGATCGCGGCGGGCGTGCTCCTCCTCCTGACGCTCGGGCTGAACTTCCTGGGGCGTCACAGTCCCCGGCTGCGGCGCCTCATGGAGGGATCCCCGACCACGCTGATCGCGCACGGGGCAGTCCTGCACCGCAACCTGGCCAGGGAGCATCTCACCTTCGATGAGCTGGCCCAGGTGCTGCGTGAGCACGAGGTCACGGACCCTGCCCAGGTGGAATTGGCCACCCTCGAGGTGGACGGGAATGTCAGCGTCATCCGGCGCGAGCCGGACGGGGGCGATGCGCCGTACCATTTCGTGAAATCCCGCAAGCGGCTCCGAAGGCAGCGAATTTCAGCCTGAGGGGGACGCGGGGTGATCACGCCCGTTCGGCGAGGTGGGACCAGCGGTCGAGGGCGGAATCAAGGTCGCCCGACAACTGTCTCTGCTCCGCGGTGAGTGACTGCAGGCGCAGGTAATCCGTCGCGGCGCCGACCATCTCCGTCTCCAGTTCCTTCAGGCGGGCTTCGATGCGCGGGATGTCCTCCTCCAGGCGTGCCAGTTCGCGCACCTCGTTGAAGGACAGCTTGGAGGGTTTTGCCGCGGGCCTGACCGCATCGTCGGCGGAAGCGGCCGCGGCCCTCGGTTTATCCGCCGGTTTTACCTCCGCCTGTTCGGCCGCGCGGGCCTGCTCGTAATACGAGTAGTCGCCCGGGTAGGATCTCACCTGCCCGTCGGGGCCAAAGCACAGGAGGTGGTCCACGGTGCGGTCCAGGAAGTAGCGGTCGTGGGAGACGACAACCAGGCATCCCCCGAAACCGTCGAGGAAGTCCTCCAGCGCCTGCAGTGTCGGGATATCGAGGTCGTTCGCGGGCTCGTCGAGGATGAGGAAATTCGGGTTCCCCATCAGCGTGCGCACCAGGTAGAGGCGCCGTCGCTCGCCGCCCGACAGGCTGGAGATCGGCGTGTAGAGCATCTGCGGGGTGAAGTGGAACTGCTCCATCACCAGCGCGGCGCTGACGGCGGTGCCGTCCGTGCCACGCAGCATGTCGCCGCCCTCGCGCTTCACGTAATCGAGCGCGCGCTCGCCCGGGTCGAAACCGGAACTCTCCTGGTCAAAGTGGCCGAAGACGACGGTTTGCCCCGCCGTCACGGTCCCGCGGTCGGGCTTGCAGCGCCCGGTCATCAGGTTGGCCAGCGTGGTCTTGCCCGACCCGTTGGGTCCGATGATTCCCAGCCGTTCGCCCGGCCGGAAGGTGTATGTGAAATCCGCGAGGACCGTTCGCGGCCCGAACGATTTGGCGACCCCCCGGAACTCGAGGATCGTTCCGCCGAGACGGCGGGTTTCGATGGCGAACGACACATTCTCGCGACGGGCGGGCGCCGCCGCCTGCTGCAGTTCCTGGACGCGCTCCACGCGCGCCTTCTGCTTGGTGGTGCGGGCCCGCGCGCCGCGGCGCAGCCACTCGAGCTCGTTTCGCAGGATGGAGCGCCTGCGGTCCTCGCGGGCCGCCGCGGCGCTTTCCATCCCGGCCTTGCGGGCCAGGTAGGTGGAGAAATTGCCCTCGAAAACCCGCAGCTCCGCGGCGTCCAGTTCCACGATCCGGTCGGTCACGCGGTCCAGGAAGTAGCGGTCGTGGGTCACCAGCAGGACGGCGCCGTTGTGGCGGCGCAGGTGCTCCTCCAGCCAGGCTACCGTGTCGGCGTCGAGGTGGTTTGTCGGCTCGTCGAGGATGAGCAAGTCGCACCCGGCAAGCAGCGCGTGAGCAAGTGCAACGCGGTTGCGGTAGCCGCCCGACAACTGGTCCACCGGCGCCTCCAGATCGGCCACGCCCAGCCGGCCCAGGATGGCGCGGGCCTTGTGCTCGTAGTCCCAGGCCGAGGCGGCGTCCATGTGGCGCGAGGCCGCGTCAAAAGCGCGCAGGAGCACCGGGTTCTGCGGGTCGCGGGCCAAACGGGCGCAGGCCGCCTCGTATTCCAGCACCACCGGCGCGATCTTTGCCGAGGACGAGAACACGCATTCGAGCACGGTCTGCCCGGGTTCGAACACCGGGTTCTGCTGCACATGCTCCACGCGGAGTCCCTGGCGGGTTGTCAACGTGCCCGAGTCGGGCGTCTCCGCTCCCGCCAGGATGTTCAGCAGGGTGCTCTTGCCGCACCCGTTCACCCCGATCAGCCCCACGCGATCGCGGTCCTCAATCCCGAGATTGATCCCCGAGAAAAGGAGCTTGATGCCATGCGTCTTGGTGAGGCCCTGGGCCGAGAGAATGTTCATTGCACGGGATGCATACACGCGCGGGGGAAAAACAGCGGGGTGAACGTCGCGGAGGGTTTTGGAACGACAACGGGTCGGGAACGACGGGGAGGCCCCTTGTGCGGGCTGTCGCGACCCCCAAATCCCTCTGGCCCCTTGGCACCTCGGCCCCTTGGCGTTCTCGTTTTTATCTCCCCAGCGCCGCGGGGTGACAAATGGACCATTCAACGCCAAGTTGCCAAGAAGCCAAGGTACTGACACCTGGCACTAGTGCACCGTCAGCGGAAGCACATAGCAAAGCACCGCGATGAAATGCGCCGCGCTGCCTCCCAAAACGAACAGGTGCCACAGCGCGTGGTTGAACGGCATGCGCTCGAACAGGTACACGACCGCCCCGACCGAGTACAGGAGACCCCCCGCCACCAGCCACGCGATTCCGGCCGCCGGGAGAGCCGCGACAAGCGGACGGATGGCAAGCACCGAGAGCCAGCCCATTCCCAGGAAGCACGATGTCACGAGCAACTCGTGGCGTTTCTTGGAGAGTGCCTCGAGCACGATCCCCGCGAGCGCCAGGCCCCAGATGATGCCGAAAAGCGTCCAGCCGGTGGGGCCGTGAAGGGCGACGAGGGCAAAGGGTGTGTAACTGCCCGCGATCAGCAGGTAGATGGAGGAGTGGTCCAGACGCTGAAAGACGCGCTTGGTCGGCCCGTGGGTGAAGCTGTGGTAGAGCGTCGAGGCGAGGTACAGCAGGACCAGCGTGACGCCGAAGATCGAAAAACTGACAACATGCCAGGCGCTGCCGTAGAGGGAAGCCGCAACCGTGAGGACCACCAGCCCGACGAGGGCCAGCGCGGCACCCACGCCGTGGGTGATCGCATTCAGCCTCTCTTCCATTCGCAGACAACCTCCGGGTGCTTCCTGGCGACACGGGGGACGCTCATCCTGCCAGGCGCGTCCGTCACGGTTCCACCTGATTGGGGCTACAGCGATCCGGACCGATGTAATCGGACCAGCCCCGCCGCTGCCACAACGCCACCCGTGACCCGCAATTCGGTTGGACATCGCCGTTTCCCCGGTTCCGGTTGGATGCCGTGAAATCGCAACGGGCGGCGTTTCCCTGTGCGCCCGGAAACCCAGTCAAATGGAACGGTGAATCCTCCCATGAACCACTCTTTTGGATCAGCTTCCCACGCGATCCGGGCAATCGGGATATGCGCCATCCTGTGCGCGTCCCTGTCGGCGGCGCCCCCCGTCCTGGCCGCAACGGCCGACAAGGCGCTCACCTACACCCTGGAGCGGAACATTGCGTACCGCACGGATGCACCGGGGGCGGCGGACGGCTACATGAAGGAGCGCTGCCGGTTGGATCTTTATCATCCTGCCGGAAGCCCGGGCTACGCGACAGTGGTTTGGTTTCACGGCGGCGGCCTGGCAAGCGGGGAGCGCGCGGTCCCGGACGACCTGAAGAACCGGGGGATCGCGGTGGCTGCCGTCAGCTATCGCCTTTCCCCCAAGGCGAAGTGTCCGGAGTACCTTGATGATGCCGCGGCGTCGGTTGCCTGGGTCCTGAAGAACATCGCACGGTACGGAGGCAACCCCGACCTGGTTTTCGTGTCCGGGCACTCGGCGGGCGGGTATCTCACCTGTATGGTCGGATTGGACAAGCGCTGGCTGGCCAGGTACGGCGCCGACGCGAACCGGATCGCCGGTCTCATCCCCCTCAGCGGGCAGGTGATCACGCACTTCACGATTCGCAAGGAACGGGGGATCCCCGACAAGCAGCCGGTGGTGGATGAATTCGCGCCGCTCTTCCACGTCCGCGCGGACCTGCCGCCCCTCGTTCTCATCACGGGTGACCGCGAACTGGAAATGCTGGGCCGCTACGAGGAGAACGCCTACCTGGCGCGGATGATGAAGGTGGTCACAAACAGACCACGCTCCATGAACTCGGCGGTTTCGACCACGGCAGCATGGTTCCTCCCGGCCTGACCCTTCTGCTCAAGGAGGTCCAGAGGCTGACCGTGCAAATACAAGACGGGCGAAAGCCCACGCAATCCGCGATGTGACCGGACGGGCACCATCCGGACGCCCGACGGACCGATTGCGGTTATGTGCCGGGGTCCTCCGACCGGGTGACGGTGGAAGTGGCGCGACGCGTCACGCGGATGCGGCCGGGCGCGAAACCCTCTGGTGCCACCACCCGGGCCTGAACCTGCGGCGGAACGACAGCGTTCAGCGAAAAAACGCCGTCCTCCACGCTCCAGTCCACGCTGACGACGCCATGGGGCGTAGGGACGCGGCCCTTGGCCCAGGTGAGCCCGGCAGGCTGCGGCGCGATGCGCAGGGTGTGCCACCCCGGCGAAGTGCCCTGCACACCGAGCTGGTTGGCCGACAGGAAATGGGTCGGTGCGGCCGACCACGCGTGGCACCAGCTCCGCGTCGGGTTCCAGCGGAAACTCGTGTCGTTGGTCGCCTCGATGTGCTCCCAGCACGTGGTGGAACCATCGCGGGCCATGCGGCCCCAGATCCGTCGCATCCAATCGAGGATCGTGGTGTGTTCGCCCATTTTCACGAACGCCTCGAAACTGAACCACGCGATGAAGGGTGTGCGGTTGCGGACCCAATCCGCGGGCGGGTTGAGCATGTGCCTTTCGACGGCGGACGCGCGCTCCGGCGGCACGCAGCCGCACAGATAGGCGACGGTCTGCGACTGCTGGCTGAAGACCGCCGAGCGCGTGCCGTCGGGGCGAATGCTGTCTGCGTAGCCCTGCTGCGCATCGTCCCACAGGTGCAGGTTGATCGCCGCGCGCAGCGGCCCGGCGGCCTCGCGGAACCGGGCGGCCTCCTGCGCCCGTCCGATGGTGTCCGCCAGCGCGGCCGCATCGCCCAGCGCGCGCACCAGCCAGGCATTTTCGTGGCAGGTGGCCGAGCCCGGCAGGCAGTCCATCGGTGCCCAGTCGAGCATGTTCCAGCCGGGAAACCGCATCAGGCCGTCATCGCCGCGGCGGGCGAGGAAAGCGTCGCAGGTGGCCGCCACCGAGGGATAGATTTCCCGCAGGAACGCGTCATCCGCCTCGAAGTCGTGCAGTTCGCGGCACGCGAGCACCCAGAACAACGCCCAGGCCGGCAGGAGGTTCAGGTGGGCGTGGTGCGTGGGCGCGCACTGCTCGGGGATGGGGGAACGAAACAGGGACTCGGCGGCAAATGACAGGCAGCGCTTGACGAGGCGCGTGTCGCCGAAGGCGGCGAAATTGGCCAGCGACTCGTTGCGGCAGTCCCCCACCCAGAAGGTTTGCTCGTAGGCGGGGCAGTCCACGAACGTGTCCTCCATGCAAAGCTGCGTGGTGCGCCGGCCCATTTCCCAGGCGCGCGTCAGCAGGGCGTCCGAGCAGTCGAAGGCGCCCAGCTCGTTCACCGGGTACGTCATCTTCACGCAGCGGATCGTGCGGATGCGGACAGGTTCGGCGGCATCGCGAATGGTCACTTGTGCAAACCGGAACCCGAGTCGCACCACCGAGCGGAATCGCTGCCATCCGCGCCGCGCGACGTACCGGACCGTGTTGTTCAGGTTGTCGGTCCAAACCCGCTCCTCGCCGCGGATTCCCTCGAAGCAATTCAGCACGAGCACCGCGCCCCCGGGGGCCCACAGCTCAAATTCGAGCTGCCCGACGGTTTCCTCGCCGAAATCGAGGAGGAACTCCAGCCCGCATCCGGGCGCGGGTGCGGCAATCGTATGCTCTGCGTTGTCGGAGCACAGCGCATGGGGCTGTTCCAGCATCGCGCCGGCGGCTTGCGGAATTGCGGTGCGCGCGTTGGTCAGGGCAAACTCGTCGGCCAGGAGTTCCTCGGGCCGGAAAGCGCGCAGACGGTCCGCGGCGTCGCCCAGTGCCGCGGCGGATGCCGCGGCCCACAGCTGCTCCGCCACGGCATCCCCGGCGAGGGCGCGGCACGGGTACAGGGCAAAGGGTGAGACTCCCCGCATGCCCGGACCATGGAACTCCAGGGCCGTGTCGGATTCAAAGATCCACGATGGGTAGGACTGGTAGTGGGGCGCGAAGCGCACGGTGAGCAGGTTGCTTCCTGCGGCCAGGTCCAGCCCGGCGCGGTCATTGTGGAACGCGACGTCCTGTCCGTTGAGGCGCATGGCATCGAAGGCGTCCAGCGAGAACGAAGTGTTCATGCGCGTCATCGTCACGCGGCACGCGCGCTCGGCCACGATCTCGCCGACCAGCACGCCCGACAGCTCGTAGGCGAAACCGGGATCCGGATCCACCTCCATTGCGGCGGGAAAGAGGTTCAGCATGAAGGCGTGCCGGGGCAGACGCACACTGACCGCGTCCATCACCGAACGGGGGTATATCCGCTGCTCCAGCAGCATGGGGATCGTGCGCGGCACGAGTTCCTTCCACGGTTCGCAGCCGGGTCTGCCGACAACGCGGACGCCGGCCCAGGCGGAATCGGCGTAGCCGCACGCCGTCCAGTCGCCCGGGGCGTTGCGCGCATCGTACTGCTCGCAGAAGGCGTGTCCGTAGGCGAGGCGCGGAGCCGTGCGCGACCAGCCGCCGTGGACGGTCGTGCGCCAGGTGGAATCTGTCACGACGGCAAGTCCGTCCGCGTCCAGCCGCGCAATGAGGGCGCCGGGCAGTCCGCCCACGTCGTAGCCGCAGGCGACGCCCCAGCGCACCACCTGGATCGCGAGCACGTTGCGTCCCGCGCGCAGGAAGCGGCTCACCTCGTGCGTGTCGCACGGTTTGCTCTGCGGCCAGCCGCGGACAGGACCCTGCCCGATGCACTCGCCGTTGATGTGCAGCACGTAGCGGCTCTCGGCCGAGAGGGTCAGAAGGGCCGATTCCGGCGCGGCCCCCAGGTCGAACTCACGGCGGAAACACGCCGTCAGGTTGGGTTTGTCGTCGTCCAGCGCCCCGGGCAGCCAGATCCATTCCGCTCCGCGCAGTTGCTCCATCATTGCCTCGTCTCCGGTCGGTCCGCCGCGGCGGACTTCATGCGTCTGCGATTCATGACCAACATCCACCCGGGGGGCGGAGTCCAGAAAAGAGGCGGGTCAGGATTGATGATCGCGGCTGGTTGCGCGGCGACGGGTTGGATCTGGCCGGGCGGATCCCGTTCGGATGGAAATGGATAAGGCCTGCCGAAGGATCGAGGAACTCGATCCTTCGGCAGGCCGGTTGTTGCCCCAAACGAACCGGGCAATGCCCTACTCGTCCGGGATCAGCGTGTACTGGCGGACCTCGATGCGGTCCACGGTCGCGTTGCCCTTTTCGAGCGGGCTGTTGGGGGTGCTGGTGATGGTGTCGATCAGGTCGAAGCCGAACTTCAGGTCGCGGATGGAAGATCCCGGCTGCTGCGGTCCGGGCTGGCCCGTGATGTTGGGCATGCGCGTGGACAGCGGTGTTCCGGGCGCGAAATCGCCGCGGATGTCCGGATCCATGGGCGTGTTCATCAGCATGGTGTACCAGCCGCCGTTTTCGGTTCCGTTCTTCTCCGGCAACTGGCACCCGATGCCCGGAAGCGCCTGCTGGGCGATGGCGTTGTTGCTGCTCACCTCGCCGCTTCCCGTGCTCCACGCGCCGCCCACCTCGTTTTTCAGCGTGTAGCTGAACCGGATGGCGCGCGCCCTCATGCGCATCTGCGTGTTGAGGTTGCTCTGCTGGGTCGAGGTGATGTGCCACCGGATCTTGTACTGCCTCCCCGGCTCCACGCGCAGGTAATCGGGCGCCAGGACGTCGGATCCGGCCGCGAACTCCCGCGACATCACGCCGATGCGGTTGACGGGGACCCGGGTCGTGTCCAGCGTTACGCCGAACGCGCCCTCGCTGTGCACGCCGCTGCTGGTGGGCGGGTCGGCCACCAGCTGGTTGAAGGCGGCCTCCACGGTCACCACCTTGTCGTAGTTCTGGTTGATGAGCGAACCGCCTGGAAGCGCGAGCGCCATGTTGCCCGCATCACTGGCCGTCGGCGCGAACACCCTGACCGGCGTGCGGCAGTCCGACAGCGCGGATTTCGGGTAAACGCTGACGACGCTCTCCTTCATGGCCACCAGGCCGTTGTCCTGCGGGTCGGTGCAGAACGCCTCGAAGGCGCGCATCACGCCCTCCGTGTTCTGGTTCGCGAGCAGGAAAGGAACCGCAAGGGGGGCGAAGTCCACCCGGTAGAGCGTGGGACTCGAGGGGTTGCTCGACAGCCGCAGTTCGAGGGCGAAAGGTTCGATGCCCGGGTCCAGCTGGCTCGTGTGGTTGAACACCTCGAGCAATGCCGTGACCGCGAACCGGTTGGAGAGGCGCACGCGGATGTTGGGGATGGAGTTCAGCTGGGACGGGACGGCCTGCGCGCCCGTGTACATGTAGAACTTGCCTCGCACGTAGTTGTCCGTTCCGATTGAGGAGAACGGGATGTAGTTGTCCGCCAGCGTGAACCATCCGTTCGCGCGCAGGCGATCCTGCCGGGCGAACACGCGCACGCGCAGTGCCTGGTTGGCCACATCGAGGTCCGTCTGCGACAGGTTCGGGTCGATGGGGAAGTAGAACGGGAACCAACCCGTCGTCGTGCTCATCCTGTCGTCGCGGAGGTTGCCCAGGAGCCCCGCCCCGGTCACCTGGGCGTTTGCCGAATCGGAATTGTTCCCCGGCACGGGGTCGGGCTCGTTTGCGGTGACGCTGGCGGCGTTCGCAAGCAGCTCGCCCGCACCCTCCACGCGGACCGCGACGGTCACGGTCGCCTCCGCGTCGGGTGCCAGCGTCCCGATGGCGGCCGTCACGAGCCCCGCGCTTTCGGTGGTGGTGCCCTGCGTGCCCGACGAGTTGAGGTACTGGATGCAGCCGGTTGGCAGCGCATCCACCACCGTCACGCCGGTGGCCTCGCCCGGACCGAGGTTGCGGACCGCAAGCGTGTAGGTGAGCTGGTTTCCCGCCGCAACCGGGTTGGGTGAGGCGGTCTTCCGGATGGAGAGGTCGGCCCGCGGAACCACGGTGACCGCGGCGGAGGCCGTCCGGTCATCCGTGTCCGGGTCCGCCTCGTTGCCCGACACGGCGACGGTATTGATGATCTGTCCGTCGGCGGTGGGCGTGGCCACGATGGTGAGCGTGTTCGTCGCGCCCGCGGCAAGGGCGGGAACGGACAATGTGACCGTGGATCCGGAAACCGAGACCCCTCCGGCGGAGGGTGTGATGGAGTTGACCACCAGTCCGGCCGGCAGCACATCGGTCACAGTCACATCGGTGGCCGTGTCCGGCCCGTTATTGGCCGTGATGATCGTGTAGGTCAGCTTCTGGCCGCGGGCGACCGGGTCGGGCGCGACGGACTTGGTGACCGACAGGTCTGCCGACGGGATCACGTGCGTGTCGTAGGTCATATTGCCGTCCTGCCAGACCTCGCGCCGGATGTCCGGTTGGGTGGCGGCGCCGCCGTGGCCCGGCACCCTCGTCCACACCTGGTCATAACCCGGGCGGGCTTGTGGATCGCTGTCCGTGCCCTCGCGGGGAGTGAAGTACGTCGACGACTTCTTGAAGGCCAGGTTGGGGAGCAACTCGTCGCCGGCGGCATCCTGGCTGTCGTTAACGACCGTCCTCCACGGGCCGTACTGGGGGGGCGCCACGGGGAATTGGGGCGCCTGCGTGTTGAGGCGGGTTGCCCGCACCACCTCGTAGTCGGCGGTGGATACGGTGAACGCCTGCCAGCTGACGCTGACATGCATCCAGCGGTCCAGGGCCACGGTGGGAAACTCGTTGTCATCCCCGCCGCTGCCGGGACTGCTGTTCGTCCAGCCGGAACTGGTGAGGTTGTAGTAGGAAATTGCGTTGGGGGCCGCCGCATACATTCCCACGCCCGGTCCGGGGAAGGCGCGGTTGAGGAGCGGGGAAATGCCCGGCTGGTACGACGTCTCGGTTCGCTGGGGCTCGGCGCGGGTCAGGCCGTCGGTCATGGCCACCACATGCGGCAGGTCGGCCATGTCCACCGCAATGCTCGGATAGGCCTCGTTGCCCGCGTAGTTGCGAACGCCGTCCGTAAGGTTCAGGCGCGGGTTCCAGGTCAGTCCGTCATCGGCACTCGCCCTGTAGAAGAGCTTGATGCCGGCCGGCCCCGCATCCTCGTTGTATGCGATATGCACGGTCTCGGTCTCGTAGCCGAGTTCGGCCCGGCCGCTGAAGGCGGGCGTGGAGGTGTGGCGGTCCTGGATGCAGGCGATCGTCGGCATCTGGGAGTTGGAGGCGCTGGACGTGACATTGTCCCACGCATGGGTTTCCCATCCCCCGGCCGGACCGCCCCAGGTGGCGCCGCCGTCGGTGCTGCGGGTGTAGGCGATGTCGGAAAAGCCCGCGTCCTCGGGGGCCGCCGGAGCGATCCCGGTGCGGTTGGTGTCCTCCTCCTGCCACACCACATGGATGTGCTGGTTGGACACCACCGGCCCGTAATGGTTGATGCAGATGGCCGGCACCAGCGAATCGGTGGGAGAGTTGGACAGGTTGGCCACCGAAGCCCAGGGGGCCGGTGCCGAGGGCGGGTCGGTGACCGGGATGGAGGCGTGGTACACCTCATAGCGGCCGCCGACCGCCGGCAGTCCCTGCCAGACGACATGGAGTTTGTTGACGGCCTTCCACTGGCCCGTGTCGTAGTCGGCGTTTTCAACCGCCAAGGACGGGTAGCGGTTGTCCACCAGGCCGAGCGCGGGGGGCGTCATCACGACCGGCGTGCTCCATGAACCTGCGCGGGCCATCGAGGGCGGCTCGGCCGCCGGGGCCGTCGTGTGCGCGTAAAGAATCTGGCACCCGATGGCGGCGGGCGCGGACGGAAGTGTCGTGCTGGTGTGCCAGACCGCGTGGAAATAACCGTTCGAGTCGCGAACCAAGCGCCGGCCGTTGTTGAAGCCGGTTGCCTCCCATTCGCTCGACTGCGACGTGAATCCGTCGGCCGAAACGGGGCCGAAGGCGCCGGAGTCGCGGGGTGAGGCTGCACTGGTGAGGCTCAACGAGGATCCAAGGCTCCCGGGGGCCGGGGCCGTGGACTCTCGCTGCGCCTCACCAGCGGTCGAGGCGGCGGCAAGCCCCCAGATCAGGGAAATGCGGATCGCGCGGCCAATTCCGCGCGACAATGGAAATATGTTCATGTCTACCTCCTTGGGCAGGGTGCGTCTTCGGTTTGGGCGATGGGAAATGCGTGGGTTTCATTTCACTTGGTCCAGTGGCGGTGACCTTCCGACAGGCAGGTTGCGGAAGCCAATGTTTGTTTGCACTTGGCCGGACTTGATAGGGGTTGGTCATGTCCGATCCGGCGGGTTATTTTCGAAACCGAATGTTTCTGCAGAGACAGAAACGCGACGTCTGCGCGCCATTGCGCGATGCCCGGGAGGGATATCCATGACGGATTCGCTTGATGTCGGGCAAAATCAGGCAGACCCGCCTCCGGCGTGTTCAAAGAAACAGGTTCGGGGTCCGGACACACCCCATTCTGCGGGGTTGACCGGCGGGTTCGCGACGAAGCAAATCGGCCCATTCCAATTCGGTTGATCAGGAAACACCATGGCTGACGAAGCGCGCATCACGGAAAACACCGACGAGTTTTATCCCCACCAGGAAGTGGAGGCGCGCTGGCAGCGCCTGTGGGAGGAGAGGCGTTCCTTCGCGACGCCCGACGATCCGGGGAGCGACAAGTATTATGTCCTGGAGATGTTTCCCTATCCGTCGGGGCGCCTTCACATGGGGCACTGCCGCGTCTACTCCATCGGTGACGCGCTGGCGCGGTTCCTGCGCATGCAGGGCAAAAAGATCCTTCACCCGATGGGGTTCGACGCGTTCGGCCTGCCGGCAGAGAATGCGGCCATCCTGCACCAGGTGCAGCCGGGCGAATGGACCGAGAAGTGCATCGCCGACATGAAGGACCAGTTCCGCCTCATGGGTTTCAGCCTCGACTGGGAGCGCGAGGCGGTGACGTGCCGGGCGCCCTATTATCGCTGGAACCAGTGGTTCTTCCTCAAGATGCTGGAGAAAGGCCTGGCCTACAAGAAGTCCGCCGCCATCAACTGGTGCGACCATTGCCACACGGTGCTGGCCAACGAGCAGGTGGAGCAGGGCGCCTGCTGGCGCTGCAAGAACACCGTCGAGGTGCGCAACCTGGAGCAGTGGTTCTTCCGCATCACCGACTACGCCGAGCAGCTGCTGGGCGACCTGGACAAGCTGGCCGACTGGCCCGAGAGCGTGAAGACGATGCAGCGCAACTGGATCGGCCGCAGCGAGGGCGCGCTGGTGCGATTCAAGCTGCTGCCGGCGGGAACGCCGCTGCGGGCGGGGGAGAAGTGCGGAATGGACGCGGCGTCCGTGGCCGCCCTGCCCGACCTGGAGATTTTCACCACGCGTCCCGACACGCTGTTCGGCGTGACGTTCATGGTGTTCGCCCCCGAACACCCGCGCGTGGCCGAACTGGTGGACGGACTGCCACAGGAGGCCGCGGTCAAGGAGTACGCCGACCGCGCCGTCATCGAGGACCGCTTCCTGCGCGCCGCCGCCGACCGCGAGAAGGAGGGGCTGTTCACCGGCCGCCATGCGGTCAACCCGCTCAACGGCGACGTGGTGCCCATTTACGTGGCCAACTTCGTGCTGATGGAATACGGCACGGGCGCCATCATGGCCGTGCCGGCCCACGACCAGCGCGACTTCGAATTCGCCCGCAAGTACGGCATCCCGGTGAAGGTGGTCATCGCGCCGCCGTCGGACACGGGCGCCGTGCCCGCCGGGGGCGAGCTGGACGCGGCCTGCGTGGAGCCGGGAACGATGACCTCGAGCGGGCAATTCGACGGCATGAACAGCGAGGAGGCCAAGCCGCGCATCATCGAGCATCTCGCGCAGAAGGGGTTCGGGCAGAAAAGCGTGCAGTACAAACTGCGCGACTGGCTCATCTCCCGCCAGCGCTTCTGGGGAACGCCGATTCCGGTCGTGTATTGCGGCGATTGCGGCGTCGTGCCCGTTCCGGAGAAGGACCTTCCCGTGGCCCTGCCGGCCCATGCGCAGTTCAGCGGCCTGGGCAACCCGCTGGCCGCCTCGGAAGAATTCGTGCGCACGCCGTGCCCGAAGTGCGGCGGGCCCGCGCGCCGCGAGACGGACACGATGGACACCTTCGTGGACTCGTCGTGGTACTTCCTGCGCTACTGCGATCCGAAGAACGACGCGCTGCCCTTCTCGCGGGGGCGGGCGGACGCGTGGATGGCCGTGGACCAGTACATCGGCGGCATCGAGCACGCCATCCTGCACCTGCTCTACGCGCGCTTCTTCACGAAGGTGCTGCGCGACCTCGACCTGGTGGACTGCGACGAGCCGTTCCAGCGCCTCCTGGCCCAGGGAATGGTCACCAACACATTCACCGACAAGGCCACCGGCCGCCCCGCGGTGGACGAGAACGGCAAGCCCAAGTACGCCAAGATGTCCAAGTCCCTCGGCAACGGGGTGGACCCGCTGGACATCATCTCGCGCTACGGGGCCGACACGGCCCGCATGTTCATCCTTTTCGCCGCGCCGGCGGAGAAGGAGCTGGAGTGGAATGAGAACGGCGTGGAAGGCTGCTACCGTTTCCTGAACCGGGTGTGGCGCCTGGGCCTTGCCAACGCCGCGCTTTGCGCCGGGGCCCCCACGGAGGCGGCGGCCGTGAAACCCGCTGACAAGGCGGGGCGCGACCTCAACTACGTGATCAACTGGACCCTGCAGCGCGTGGCGGTGGAGATCGGCGAGCGCCACCACTTCAACACGGCCATCGCCGCGGCGATGGAGATGCAGAACGCGCTCTACGATTACCTGAAGAAGCAGGGCGAGGCGGCCGAACCCGCGCTGGTCGGATTCGGTTTCCGCTCGCTGCTGCTGGTCCTGTTTCCCTTCGCGCCCCATGTGGCCTGCGAGTTGTGGGAGCGGCTCGGTTTCGGCGGCACCCTGGATGACGTGCGTTTCCCGGCCCACGACCCGGCGGCGCTCGTCCGCCAGGAGGTGGAACTGGTCCTGCAGGTCAACGGCAAGATCCGCTCGAAACTCGTCGTGCCTGCCGACGCGTCCGACGAGGATCTGCGGGCGACCGCCCTGGCCGATGACAAGGTCCGGACCGCCCTTGCCGGCCGCGAGCCGAAGAAGGTGATCGTGGTGAAGGGCAAACTGGTCAACGTGGTCGGCTGAGGGTTTGTTTCCGTGTGAAGCATTCGTGCTTTCGTGCCATAAACCAAGCGCACACGGTGGTGGAGAGATGAAAAGGAGCGATTGAGCATGGATGCGGCACAGTTCGCCAGCGGCAAAACTTGGCCCCGGTACATGGAATCCATCGCGAAAAACCGGGACCGTTTCGAGGCGGTGTACGACGCGTTTGCGCCCACGGAGGAGGATCTTGTGCCGTTCCGTGCCGCGGGCCCGCTGCGCATCGTGGCCGTCGGGGAGGACTGGTGCCCGGACGTGTTCAACACGCTCGGCTACATGGCGCGCGTGGCGGCGGCCCTCGGCGATGCGGCCGAACTGCGCATCTTCGAGCGGGACACGCGCACGGAGGTGATGGACCAGTTTCTCAGCGACGGGAAGAAACGAATTCCCGTCGTGGCG